>Ga0209506_1000073_pt1 | contig 132244 bp, 131 predicted proteins | sample AD_JPNHG2_MetaG_FD_184409 | JGI IMG/M metagenome (GOLD analysis project Ga0209506, IMG submission 184409) | Active sludge microbial communities of municipal wastewater-treating anaerobic digesters from Japan - AD_JPNHG2_MetaG (SPAdes) (version 2) | ecosystem: Engineered > Bioreactor >...
CCAATTGGTTTATCAGCTTTACAGCTTGACGGAAGAAGAAATAAAAATAATTGAGAACGCATAAATGATAACGACATTAATCATATTAGGTATTCTGACAGTTTTTATCATTGGCTTTGTTCAGGTTTACAATCGGCATTCAAGAGTTGTAAAGAAGATTGAATTTGCAGGAGAATACAGAAACAAATTTGTTGACTTTGCCAATAAATATTTTCAAACGTATGACCGTTACAGTCGTTCAGGAGATTTTGATGGTGAGTTATATGTTTGGTTGACAATGAACGTAAGCAAAATTCAAAATTATGTTGGCTCATTTGGTGTAATGTTATACAAACCTGCATTTCAAAACTATATGATTAACAACTATCAAATAATCATAAACACAATACCAAAATTCAGAGAAGGTCAAGTTGAGAAATTTGATGTTGGAGCAGTTGACGACTGTTTACTTCGTTACATTGGTTATTTAGAAGAATATAGCAAAGACACTCTGAAAAATTTAAGAAACCCAATTGTTTGGTTCCGTGAAGGTTTTAGAGAGATTTTAAGCGTTCCAATTTTCATACTCAGTTGGTTCGGCATCATCAGTAATCGGACAGTAAACTCAATAAAAGACAGTTTAATTTACAAAGTAATTGCAGGACTTATTGCCTTGGTGACACTTGTAAGCGGACTTGTAACAATAGTAGTTGGTTACGACCAGACATGTGAATTTGTAAACAGACTAATAGGAAAGTAAATGACACTACAGCCAACGCTTCACAGCCACACACATTACCAAGTCGCACCAGCCAACGCTCAAACCAAAACTTGGCAAAGAATGTGGCTGTCTCACCGCACAACCGACAGACAATCAACACGAAAGAGAGAAGGGCAGCAGCCAATCAGTAGACTGCCCCACCACCTATCGATAGTGGGGAGAGCCTCTCACACTCTCGATTCATCGGGATGCGTTCGGGTCTCGTCCCGATAGATATCGGGACAGCGGTTCACTAAATAATGAGGATACACTTTGACATTGCTCAGTGTAAACTTTCAGGTAATAATCAAGCATACTTTCATAACCTCGTTTTGCAAGTTGATCTAGCACCCTAAACATCAGGATTAAATTAGTGAATTGAAAACACCATTTTTGTCTAATCTCAAAACATTGACAGGATCATATGGTTTCTTCATCCACAGGAAATCAGAATAATTTTTCACCCAAATCCATAGACAATCTTAATAAGATTACTGACAGTAAATTCCTAATCCTGCCGGCTAGTTTCAAATACCTGCATTTAAAGGTGATGGTGAATCTTTTGGGTTGGGTTAATCTCATGTTTTCATATTTCTGAGGTTGATGCATCCCAGAAGGCAAAAAAATCAGAAAAAAATAATTGTGAATATGCTTGTGGATTAATGAAAGCTTTCTACCTTTGCAGTCCGAAATAATTTTGAATATTGACGAAAGAAACATGAAGAAGCATTACGAAACAATGTTTATCGTTACACCGTTGGTTACTGAAAGTCAGCTGAAAGAAACAGTAGCCCGCATCAAAGATTTGATGACCCAGAACGGTGCTGAAATTTATCATGAAGAAGATTGGGGTTTAAGGAAGCTTGCCTATCCAATTAAAAAGAAAACTTCAGGATATTATTTCCTTTTTGAATTTTTAAGCGATCCGGCATTTATCCAGCGGCTCGAAACGGAGTATAACCGTGAAGAAAGGATACTTCGTTACCTGACCACTGCTTTGGATAAGTTTGCCATTGAGTACAATGAAAAAAGGAGAAAGGAAGGCAAAAGGCCCGAAAAAGCTAAAGATGTAACAGAAACAACAACCTTTTAAAAATTTCAGATATGGCTGCACAGCAATATAAAAATATCTTCATTAACATCACACCCAAGGAAAGACCGAAAAGAAAAAAATATTGTTGGTTTAAGAAAAACAATATCAGGTATATAGATTACAAAGATCCTGATTTTCTGCTCAGGTATGTTGATGAAAACGGGAAAATCATTCCACGCAGGTACACCGGCACCTCCCTGAAATATCAGCGCAGGCTGGCATCTGCAATAAAGAAGGCAAGACATCTTGCACTTTTACCCTTTGTGTCTGATTCATTAAAATAATTTGCCATGGAAGTAATTCTTAAAGTTGATGTTGAACATCTGGGTTCAGCCGGTGAGATAGTGAATGTTAAACCTGGTTATGCAAGAAATTATCTTCTTCCAAAGCAGTTAGCCATCCTTGCAACGGAATCAAACAAAAAAATGCACGCTGAGCTTCAGAAACAAGCCAGATACAGAATTGAAAAAGAATTGGCAGCTGCCCGCGAAACTGCTGAAAAACTTGCCAAGACAACATTGAAACTTCCTGTAAAGGTTGGAACAACCGGTAAATTATTTGGCTCTATCACCAACCTGCAGGTGGCCCGCGTATTAAAAGATCTTGGATACGATATTGACAGAAAAAATATTACCTTCCTTGATGAAATAAAGGAACTCGGGAAATATCGCATTTCTGTAAAAATCAATAAGGAGCTTTCTGTCGAAATGAACCTGAATGTGGTTCGTGACGAAGAAAAAGATTCCGAATAAAAATCAACCTGTCAATCTGTAAGTTTTTCCTGCCTGTAAACAGGTATAATCTGTATTATTAGTTTTATTTTCCCAAATGGTGAGTTATTTTACGGCCGGGGAGCAAGATTATCTGGCAGCAGGCAGTTTGCAGTCATCAGCAGGTGCATACAAACCGGAAACCGCAACTTAATCTGAATTATACAATAGTTATTTTGTACCACAGAGACACTGAGGGACACAGAGTGGCACAGAGAAACACCGGGTTTATGTTTTTAACAACTGAAGACTAAGAAGTTACAACGTTTTATGATTAAGAAAACCGTTGGGTCCCGGTACTAAATAACATCTCCTGATGAGGATAACTATCAGGTGCATCAGGATCGAAAGATGTCTTTTATTGCAAAGGCGAAACCACCTCAATCAGTTCCGGTAAATCCATCCCGATGTTCTTCAGATGCTCGATTTTAGGCACCCCGTTCAGATTCCATCCCCTGCGGGTATAGACAGCATCCAGCAGTTTTTCATATTGCTCTTCACGGAACTTGCGCGTCAGCCTCATTTTTTCCTGTAAACTCAGCCCTGTGGGATCTATTCCCCATTTTTCCTTCAACTGGGTATCATATCTTTCCTGACGGCTCAGGTATTCTTCTTCAGTAACAGGCCCTGCGGCACGATAGGGCTGGGCATCGTGTTTACGAAGTCCGTATCCTCTTCGTATATTAAAGATTCTCTGATAATTATACACCCGTTCACTTTGCCTGACCAGCTCGTGTTTATCAATATGCTGACCGGTTACGGCATTATAGATAGTCACATAATTGTCCACATGTTCAGGAACTTTTGCGGGCTCATCTGTCTCGGCATTATTTTCCGGCTCCACATCGTTCCACGGGAGTTTGCAAAGACCCTGAAGGCCAAACCAGGTACGGAACATCGGGAAATAATGCAACGCTTCAGCTTTATCTTCAAAGGTAGGAATCTGATTGTTGACCATATCCATAAAAATCAGCCAGGCTTCATCGTGCTGAGGCCCTTTGTTGGTCATGGCATATCCTCCCTGCTGTGCCAGCGATTCTTTTGAGACATACTGGCTGTATTCAAGGCCTTTGTTTTCCATGGCAATATCAAAAAGGAACTGAGGATCGCCCCAGCCTTTTTCGATAAACATTTCCTTCATTTTTCTCACACCCAGTCCGGCAATTTTTCCAAAACCCTCACCTCTTGCTACCTGATGGAGCAGTTCCATAGCAGCGTGCATGTTCCCGAAATTCAGTTCAAGGCCGCCAGTACGCTCCTTGTTCAAAATACCTTCCTCATAACATTCCATGACGAAACCGAGGATAGTTCCCCATGTAATAGTACAAATTCCGTAAGTATCACAATAAAAATTGGCCTCGATAGTCCAGTCGGGGTCGAAAATTCCGGCATTGCTGCCAAGTGAAGCAGCAGTTTCATATTCAGGGCCGTCCACAATCACCTTCTGACCTTTATAGGGGCCTGTCTGTAATACAAATTCATCGACACCCTTGGCACAACTCATATTACAACCAATCCAGCAACCATCAGGAACACCCTGTGTAAAGCGTTCTTTGTATCTGTCAGAATGCACATTAATGGCGTCTTTATGGCTCCCGAATTTGAAATTATGGGTAGGAAACAAATCATAATCGTTCATAATGTTGGTCAGGTGGGCTGTTCCGACTTCTTTCATCCGGCTTTGTTTGTGGTCGAGTTCCCTCATTTCGCGGTTAAATCTGCGGCCACGCTCCATGATGGCTTCCAGATCAACCACATTGTTAAGATTGCCGGTGATTCCATCAACCTTTGCAACCAGCGCCTTAATTTTTTTATCTCTGAACACTGTTCCGATTCCGCCCCTGCCGGCTTGCTTTAGCCTGACTTTTTTACGTTTTACGTCATAAAAGCTGAAATTCAACATGCCAATCAGGGAATGGTCGGCTGCTGAACCTGCAGATACGACTGAAACATTTTTCTTGTCTTTTTCATCATCGGCATACATTTCATGAAGCAATTCAGCCAAAACATGGCTATCGAGCGGTTCAGCCGGTGCTTCTTCAATACGAATGGTTTCTGTCGTTTTGTCGATGATAATAATCACATCTTTTTCGGCTTTACCCTGAAGTTCGAGAGAATCAAAGCCGCTGAACTTCATAAAAGGGCCAAAATATCCCCCGACATTGCTGTCGATCACGATATCGGTTTGTGGTGAAATGGTAACCACCAGCGATTTGCCGGTCCCCGAATACTGGGTAATGCCACAAATAGGCCCGGTATTAATAACAATCTCATTTTCAGGATCATTCCATTTTGTATCCGGTTTGGTAGCCTCCCACAGCAGCTTCAATCCGAAACCCTTGCCTCCGATGAATTTCTCTTTCATCAGCTCAGTAACAGGTTTTTCAGATACTTCTTTGGTGCTCAGGTTTATGTATAAGGTACGGTTATTATATCCTCTGATAACCGGTGCCCATTTGTATTTATACTCCTTCAGGAGCTTGCGTTGTGCTTTATATGATTCAATGTTCATAGTTTTGATTTTAAAGTTATGCTCAATTCGCAAGCAAAAATATTAAAACAGGAATAATGCAGCACTGTCATCATCAAAAATTTTTCAAATCATCAGCTGAAAAACTTTCTTTTCAGTTAAAAATTTTTCATTCCTGTTATTGTCATAGGTTTGCATCCGCAATAAAATTTGATTTTTCATACAGAAATGAACAAATACAAGGAAATATTTGCTTTTTTCCAAAAGAAATATGTCAGGATTACGTTTAAAATAATTTTATATGGGTTTGCAGCTTATGGCTTTATCCTGACTGCCGCTTATTTTGCCGTAAAACTTCACCTGACAGATGACCCGGGCGTTGTTGACAAAAATGACAGGTATTTTCAGGAAATGGCTGAAAAATACAAAAAAAACAATGGGGTTAAGTATAAAACACCTGATAATGAGGCAGTTGTTTACTACAAAATAGCTGTTTTGCACCAGTATGCACCATTGAATGCCAATCTGATACTTCATACCTTTAATAAAACCAAAAACGTTGAGCTGGCTCAAAGAATGTTTGATGCGATCAATGTTCATCTGCAGAACAATAAAGATTACCTCAGGCAGTTAGAGGAAGCTGACAAATTGAAAATTAAATCATTAGAAAAATTTGACACCAATTTGTTCAGTTGGATGAACATGGAGGAATGGCGGGACTATAAAATCATTATGCAAAAAGAATATAAGCTTCTCGACAGTGTCGGAAGGCTGACAGGTGTTGAACCCAGATTGATTGCGGCCATGCTGACTGCCGAACAGATCAGGCTTTTCGACAACAACAGGGAGGCGTATAAAAAATGGATAGGCCCGTTGAAAATACTTAGTGTTCAGAGTAAATTTTCATGGGGTGTTACCGGTATAAAACCCGAAACGGCCATGAAAATAGAAAAATTTATAAAAACGGATACCTCCGTTTTTTATCCCGGAAAAAAATATGAGCATCTGCTTGATTTCAGGACACAAGATATTGACAAAGAGCGATTTGACAGACTTACTGATTTTCATAACCATTATTATTCTTATCTGTATGCGGCCATGAACATCCGTATGCTGGTCAGTCAGTGGAAAAAAGCAGGATATGATATTACCGACAGGCCTGAAATTATCGCCACATTGTTTAATGTGGGTTTTGAGGCTTCTAAACCCAAACCCAATCCAAGAGTCGGAGGCTCGGGAATTATGATTAAAGGCACACGATATACTTTTGGCGCTGTTGCTTATGAGTTTTATTATTCCGGAGAGCTTGCCGACCTGCTTCCCTATTGGAAAAACAGAATAATTGACTGATTTTCAGCAAAAAATAATTTCCTTGAAATCAAAATGAAGGAGCCCTGTTCCTTCCTTCTCAACCATCAGTTTTCCATCGTGCCTGACACCTTTGATAATGCCCTGAAAATTGCCTGATTGATCACGAAAGGTTCGTAATTCATTTAATCCGTAAAGCCTGTTCAGATAAGCTTCATCGAGAAACTGAAACTCTTTCTCTTTAAGTTTCTGATAGAAATTAAACAATAAATCAATGATTTCCAATAATATAGAATCTATATTATGTTTTATCCGTGTCAACAGAAAAAGGGATACCGGATTGGGCAATTCCTCCGGAAAATCCGCCTGATTGATGTTGATACCCATGCCGGCAACAGTTTTTGAAAAACCATTTACACCCAGTTCATTCTGGATCAGAATTCCGGCTATCTTATTTTCATTTACATAAATGTCATTCGGCCATTTGATGCTGATTTTTTCAGCAGGAAGATATTTTTCGAGGCAGGAGGCAATGGAGAGGGAAGTAATTTTATTCAGGTAAAAGAAATGCTCCAATAATAGAAAATCAGGGTACAAAACCACGCTTGCCAATATGTTTTCTGCTTTTCGGCTATGCCAGCTATTGTTCCCCTGCCCCTTCCCCTTTGATTGAAATTTTGCCGAAACTACTGTAAATTCAGGCAGATTACTTTCTGCCATCAGTCGCCAGGCATGGTCGTTGGTAGAATCGGTTTCATCCAATCTGATAATATTCGCTGTTGCTTTCATTGACAAAATGCAATTTTTAACAAAAGTAAAAAGAAATCACTAAAAATAAAGCATATTTGCAGGCAGATTGATAATCAGAATGCAAACAGAAAACAGGAAGTTGAAAATAGGTGTGTTGGGAGCAGGTCATTTAGGGAAAATCCATCTTAAGCAAATCAGGGAAATCAGGGAGTATGATCTGATAGGTTTTTATGATTCAGATGATAAACAGGCCAAACTGGCCGCCAAAGAAACAGGAGCCAAAGCCATCAGGGATTTTGACGAGATTGTGTCAGAGGCAGAAGTAATCGATATCGTTACACCGACAACTTCCCATTTTAAATATGCTGTTGGGGCCATTGAAGCAGGGAAACATGTTTTTATTGAAAAGCCACTGACTTACACGCTCGAAGAAGCTGATATTCTGGTGAAAAAAGTCAGGAAAAGCGGAGTGAAGGCACAGGTAGGACATGTGGAGCGTTTCAATCCCGCATTTTTAGCAGCTCAGGAAGAAGGCCTTGAACCAGCATTTATCGAAGCCACACGTATTTCACAATACAATCCACGCGGAACAGACGTTTCAGTCGTTCTCGACCTGATGATCCACGACCTTGATCTGGTGCTTCACCTGATTAATTCGGAAATCAGCCATGTTTCAGCCTCAGGAGTGCCGGTGGTTAGCGATACTCCCGATATAGCCAATGCCAGAATTGAGTTTGAAAATGGGTACGTAGCCAACCTGACTGCCTCAAGAGCATCCCTTAAAAATGAAAGGAAAATGCGTATTTTTCAAAAAAACGCATATTTTAATATTAATTTTCTGGAGAAAAAACTCGACATCATCCGCATAAATGAACTAAAAGGAATAAACCTGAACCCTCTTTCGATGACCATTGATCCCGGAAACGGAAAACCCAAAAAACAGGTTACCATTCACAAACCAAAAGTACCTGAAATAAATGCCATTCGTGAGGAACTGCGCCTCTTTGCCTTGTCCATCATGGAAAACACTGAGCCGGTAGTAACCATCGAGGACGGATTTCGTTCGCTGAGGCTGGCATACATTATCCTTGAAAAAATCAATGAAAAACTAAATAAAATTTCATTTTCTTGAAAAAACATCTCTCACTGATACTGATTGTTTTAACGGGAATTTTTTCCCGGTCGTGCCAGCTAATCAACCCTCCGGAAGATATTCCTGCCTATCTGCACATTGACAGCTTTTCACTTCACGGTAATTACGACAGTTTCGGAAGCCTCTCTCACAAAATTACCGATGCGTGGGTCATTGTCAATGATAAACTAATCGGTGTTTTTGAATTGCCAGCCACATTTCCTGTACTTGCCAATGATATTCAGAAACTCATCATCATGCCTGGTATAAAGGAAAATGGTATTTCGAACACCCGCCTCCCCTACCCATTTTATACTTATTATATTGATAATCATTTATTTAAGCCATCAACCACCGACACCATCCAACCCAATATCTGGTATGCCGGAAACAAATTTTTACTTGCCTTTAATGAAGACTTTGAAGGAGGCAATGTTATTTTTGATCCTTCAAACCTGAATAATGCATTGGTTTACAGGACAAATTCAAATTCAGAAAAGTTTGAAGGAGATTATTCGCTGAAAGTGGTTTTACCTACAAAAAACGACATATTTGAAATCGAAGGGGAAGATCTTTACGATATTCCCAGAAATAAATCAGCTTTCATTGAAATCAATTTTAAAACAGATGAAGTGCTTACCATCGGTTATTACAGCATCAGCCTGACCAATTCGGTCAAACGAAACCTCATCAACCTGAATCCGACCAAAACATGGAAAAAGGTATATGCCAATTTGGGGACCGAGCTTTTGTATGAGCCGCAGGGAAATGTTTTCAGGTTTTTCCTTGGAGCTGTCAACACGGCCTCAGATACCTCCTACATCTTCATTGATAATATTAAACTATTGGTTTACAAATAATTAGAGAAAGGTGAACAGAAAGAAATTTACGATAGAATATGTATTGTCTGACCTGTTTTTCTCAGGAACAGCATGGACACTTTTCTTTATTTACCGCAAGCTGGTTATAGAGCCGGCAAAATATGGCTATAAAGTCCCTGTCAATTTTGATGAAAATTTTTTCATCGCCATTGTTCTCATTCCGCTTTATTGGGTGCTGATTTACTGGCTCACCGGAACTTACAGGGATCTGTACCGGAAATCAAGGCTGAAAGAAATAGCCAATTCATTGGTTATCACATTCTTAGGAACGCTTTTCATCTTTTTTGTTTTGCTGCTCGATGACGAGGTCAGAAATTATACCTTTTACAGAAAGACATTTTTAACCCTTTTTTCACTTCAGTTTTTCCTCATCACCACAGCCCGTCTGGTTATTCTGACCATGATCAAACATAAAATCTGGGCAAGAAAAATTTCATTTAACACCCTGATGATTGGCAGCAATGAAAAAGCACTTGCCTTATACAAAGAGCTGGAAAGTGAAAAGCATTCACAGGGATACAGATTTTCAGGCTATGTACTGGTCAACAGTCAGCCGGAGCCTGCACTGGAAGGGATACTCCCCTGCCTGGGGAAATATCAGGATATAAAATCCATCATCGAACATCATCAGATTGAGGTGGTTATCATTGCCATCGACACCAGTGAGCACGAAAAGCTGAACCATATCATTGCCTCCCTGAAAGAAGAAAACATTAATATTAAAATTATTCCCGACAATTACGATTTAATCAGCGGAAGTGTTAAGCTTAATTATATTTTCGGCACTGCCCTGATTGATATTTCACCTGAAATCATGCCCGGATGGCAGCAAAACCTGAAACGGATTATCGACATTGTTTTTTCTTCCCTGATTTTAATTCTTTCACTCCCCTTCATGCTGTTTATTGCCATTTTGATTAAACTCGATTCAAAAGGCCCGGTTTTCTATCTTCAGGAAAGGATTGGAAAAAACTTTAAGCCATTCAAAATCATTAAGTTTCGCACTATGGTTCAGGATGCTGAAAAAAACGGCCCTGAACTATCATACGCCAACGATCCGCGAATTACCAAAGTCGGACGGATTTTACGAAAATACCGAATTGATGAAATTCCACAGTTTTTCAATGTATTAAAAGGAGAGATGTCTATCATAGGCCCCAGGCCTGAAAGGCAATATTATATTGATAAAATTATCGAACAGGCACCCCAATACCGTTATTTATTAAAGGTAAAACCCGGGATTACCAGCTGGGGACAAATCAAATTCGGCTATGCCGAAAATGTGGAACAAATGATTCAGCGGATGAAATTTGATATTTTGTACATCGAAAACATGTCGCTCGCTATGGACATCAAAATAATCTTCTATACCCTGCTGATTATTTTAAAAGGAACAGGAAAATAAAGTAACAGATATGAAACATATAGACAATTTTAACTTCAAAAACAAGCGGGTTTTAATAAGAGTGGATTACAATGTCCCGCTGGATGAAAATTTTAAAATCACCAATGAAAGCCGTATAACTGCCTCATTGCCAACCCTCAGGAAAATCCTGCAAGATGGAGGGAGCATCATTTTAATGTCTCACCTCGGCAGACCCAAAGGAGGTTATGAAGAAAAATACTCTTTGAAACATCTGATTACAAGCCTCTCCAATCATCTGGAACGAAAAGTCAGCTTTGCTCCCGACTGTATTGGTGAAGAAGCTTATGCCATTTCATCGGATTTAAAGCCGGGGGAGGTTTTATTGCTTGAGAACCTCAGGTTTTACAAGGAAGAAGAAAAAGGGGATGTTGCTTTTGCAGAAAAACTCTCAAAACACGGGGATTTTTATGTTAACGATGCCTTTGGAACGGCTCACCGTGCACATGCTTCCACTACCATAGTAGCACGTTTCTTTCCCGGAGCCAAATGTTTTGGCTACCTGATGGTAAAAGAAATCGAGAGCATAGAGAAGGTGATGAAAAACAGCCGGGAACCAGTTACAGCCGTGATTGGCGGAGCTAAGGTTTCTGACAAGGTGCTGATCATTGAAAACCTCATGGACAAAGTGAATCATCTGGTTATTGGCGGAGGAATGGCATATACCTTCATGAGGGCAAGGGGCGGAACAACCGGCAACTCACTGGTGGAGGAAGATCGTATTGAACTGGCTGCTCAGCTGATCAAAAAAGCAGAGGAAAAAGGAATCAGCCTCCATCTTCCTGAAGACTCGGTGGTGGCAGATGCCTTCAGCAATGATGCAAATACCGGAATATCAGACAGTAACAAAATAGCAGATGGATGGATGGGACTCGATATCGGCCCGAAAGCCATCGAAAAATTTTCATCCGTGCTGCTTCAATCCAAAACTATTTTGTGGAACGGGCCAATGGGAGTTTTTGAAATGGAGAAATTTAAGAAAGGAACCGTTGCCATTGCGGATGCCATAGCCCATGCCACCGAAAAAGGAGCATTCTCATTAATAGGCGGAGGAGATTCAGTGGCCGCTGTCAAACATTTTGGATATGCAAAAAAGGTTAGCTATATCAGCACAGGTGGAGGCGCTATGCTCGAATTCCTCGAAGGGAAAGAGCTGCCGGGGATTAAGGCGGTTATGGAAGAATAAGGCATTGAAATCTTCTAAATGAGCTTGTTAAAGCAAAATGAAATAATTTTGTCTATTAGATAGATTAAGTTTAACGACCTGTCAGCAGAATTAACTGAGAGCAGATAGTTTGAGTCATTCAACAGGCATAGACATTCCTTGAACCGCAATTTAATCGGATTTTTTACAATAGAATATTTTTCACCACAGAGATGCAGAGAGCCACAGAGAAGCACAGCGTTGATATTTTCCCATGTTTTCCACGTATTATTTATAATTTTAATCAAAAAACACCATTCTGAAATATCTTTCCCGTTAACCAAATAAAAATTAATTATCCGGTTAATGCAGTTTTGATAAAGCAAAAATTGAAAAGATTCTGAAATTTACCAGAAAATAAAATTATTTTGGATTCTCAGGCAGCAATTCCTTTGTACTCAGTTTGGAAGGCATAAAAATGCCAATCACACCTTTTACCCCAACAGTCATAATAATATTGTACAGAAAAGCCAGAAATGCAAGCAGAAGCAACGATCCGCAAATTCCGGCAAGAATCATATAAATACGGTATTCGCCTTCGTAGTAAATAGTTCTGCGAAGCATACCTTTCAGCCCTGCCATTCCCATAAATGCACCCATTCCAACCCCACCAATTAAATGTGCCCAAAAATGAAAATTAGCCAATTTCTGGCTATAAAGTTTTGCTCCATTTGTCAATATTGGCAATAATAAATAAATGGCTGAATATAAGGTCATAGTCAAACCTACTAGAATGGCAACATGAACATGAGGGCCAACAATCCACTGGGTATTATGTAATATCCGGTTCAGACCAATATCTGCCTGAATGATACCAGCAGGGACAGCAAGTCCGAATCCCAATAAACCACCAAGTAAAAACTTAAGTGGATTGGACATTTTTAATGGCCTTGCACTCCAAAGGGTAATCAAAGTAATGAAGAATGCCAGCCCCTGGGTAATCAATTCAAAAGCGGTAACCAGTTCCCCGGAAACTATTTTTAAAATGCCAGGTTGTGCCTGATCCGACAATAAATGATGTGACCAAACAGTCCAGGAAACGACCAATTCTACCCAAAGCGCAAGTCTTGCAATTTTTGCCATATATAAATCCTTGCCCGTTATCAATGTTGCCAGTATGTACCAGGTACCAGCAACAAAAATAAGAACCAAACCATCAGCTATCAGATCCAGACCCCACCAAAACCAGTTTTTATAGAGTAGTGCATCAATAAGTGAATGTTCCAGATTATGCCCCAGAATGGCAGCAACCATATAAATCAGAATAAGAACTCCGGTAAAAGTGATGATCAGGGCATTCAAAAAGGTATCTACTGAACCCCTTGCGATTGCAGCAACCGGAAGAGAAACAAGGTTTTCCCTTCTTTTGCTTTTTTTCCTGAAGATACTTTCTGCCCAGGAAAAGCCTGTTGCTGATGCCAGTAAAGACCGGCCTGATATCTTCTCATATCCTTCAGGAGTGTAAGTGATGGTTTTAAAAATGTTGAAAACGAAAAGCAATGTGCCTACCATAACCAACGCAATGCCCAAAATAAAAATGGCACCACTTAGCGGATTGAACTGAGTAAAGTCGGCAGGTAACGGCCAATACAGTGTATATAATGGAGCAAAATGAGAAATAAAGTCAGAAAACCAAAATACAAATGTTCCACCTGTTACCAGACCAAAAGTCCAGTTCCCAAGTTTGATACTCCATAAAGGCTTTTTCATAAAGAATGGAACAAGGAAAAGAAAAGCTCCAAATACAATGGAATAGGAAGAACCAAAAATGCCCACCAGCGGATGAGCTGTTAAAATTGAAAAATAATGTTCGCTGTTAAACATCGGTATTGGTTTTATCTGATAGATTCTCATGATCATTCCTTCGACTACAACAATACCATAATACAGTATTCCCACTACAACAAAGCGTAAAGCAAGTTTTTGCATGGGAGTTAAACTATCAGGTTTGAACAAACCCTCGGTTCCTTTCAAAAATGTATCCTTGAATTTCATAATTTTTGTTTTAATTGTTGTTATTCTGTTATTATTAAAGCATCATTTATTATCATATTATGGCCTTTAGGTCCGGAATATTCGGTTGAACGTATTGAGTAAATTCCGGCCTCTTCAAATTTCCACATCAAGTCGTTTTTATGCCCGGGTATAACCTGCATCTGACAAACCATAGAATGGTTTTGCCTGAAAATTCCAAAACCATAAGTAAGGTCTTTTGAAATAACATCAAAGACCACAATCTGACCCACTTTAGCTTCAAGCTTTTCTTCAGGAAGCAGAATCTGATGCTTTTCCATTGTAATGGTGAAAACCTTGTCAGGCTTAATTTTGGACCGGTTTAAATCCATTTTCACCCATGGAATCGTTTTACTTGTCGCAATATGCAGGGAAACTCCCAATACTGTCAGGATTACGACAAGAACCACAAATAAACTTGTTTTCAGGACTCCTGCTTTTCCCGGCTTTGTTATTAAGTATCCGAAACCAAAGATAAATAAAATCACAACGATTGCATAACACGTGTATGCAATGGTCTGCCCGTTAAGTACTAATTCTGAATCAACCATAGTCTTAATTTTAAGTTTGTTTTTAATAAGTATTTGAGTACAAAAATACAGTTAATTTTTGCATTGAATCTACCCTACAAAGAAATATTTTATGTTTTACAACACAAATTTTAATGTAAAAAAGCAATAATTTTCATAATCTCCCGATTATTTTTTATAAACCATCGTACATTTGTATGATATAAAAAATCATTGCCATGAAAAAACTCATAAGTTTATCGAAATCAATCAACATTCTGGTGATTGTATGCTTTTTTCTTCCTTTCGTCATTCTGGACTGCGAAGATAAGAGCGGAGAAAAACAAAATGCTGAAAATGAACAGGTTAAACCGAAGGTAGCAGTAACTTTCGACACATCTGATGTCGTAAGTCCTGACAGTAATGCCAGCATTTCAACCGGTGAAAATGTCATACAGCCTGATTCCTCCGGATCTAAACAAGGCAAACGTGAAAAATTCATTAATAAAATCAGTCTGCCTGACGGAAAAGCTTATTCAGTTTTGGGCATTTTTATCCAGTTGTGGCCAATATTGATTTTCGGTATTGTCGCCTTTATTTTTGTTTTCATCTTTTACCTTCAGTTTTTCAGGCAAAGGCCCGTTCATATCCTGATTTTACTGATACTTGCTTTCATTTTGCTATGCATCGGATTTTTCAAGTATAAGCCAGATCTTTTACGATATGGCTTTTACCTCACCTGGGCATTCAATTTACTCATGTTGATTCTGGAAATTATTATTCTCAGAAAGATGTCAGCTGAAAAGAATTGAAGGAAAAGTATAGTATAATAACATCTTAAAACATTCATTATGAGAAACTTATTTTTAATTTTATTACTAACTTCCGCATACATTTTTCCAAGCAGATCACAAACTTTTAAAGATTCACGCGATCAGAAGGTCTATAAAACCGTTGAAATCGGCAATCAGGTGTGGATGGCCGAAAACCTGAAATACAAGATGGCCGGAAGTTTTTGTTTTGACAAGGTGCAGGCATATTGCGACACCTTTGGCTATCTTTATACCTACAAAGCAGCCAGCAAAGCCTGTCCAGCAGGCTGGCACCTTCCTTCCAAAGCAGAATTCATGGAACTCATCAATTATCTTGGCGGAATGGAAAAGGCAGGTGCCTCCCTGATCAAAGGTGGAAAGTCCGGTTTTGATGCATTACTTGGAGGAGATTATACTTCAGACAATGACTTTTTTTATGGAATAGGCCGGCATACAAGTTTCTGGAGCTCTACCATTGCCAATGCAGAGGATGCTTTTACAATGGAAATCCATGAAGAAGATTACAGCCTCGCTGTCTATCAGAATCTGTTCGAAAACGGTTATTACGTCAGGTGTTTGAAAAACAAGTAAATCTTCAGCCACACAAGGCTTTTTGCCTGAGAAAGTGATCCGCTGTTACTATTGCAGCCATAGCTTCCACCACAGGAACTGCCCTGGGTATTACGCAGGGATCATGACGTCCGGGCTTATTCTCAAGTATTACTTTTTCTCCTTCCCTGCTGTAAAAAACCTGATTTTGTTGAATAGTTGAAACCGGTTTAAAGGCAACTTTAAAGAAAATATCGGCTCCTGTGGTAATTCCACCCAAAACACCACCGGCATGGTTGCTGAGTAAAACAACCTCCCCTTTTTCGTTTAACCCGAAATAATCATTGTTTTCGGAGCCTTTCATCTGAGCCGACCTGAAGCCATCCCCGATTTCAAATCCTTTGGTAGCATTGATACTCAACATGGCTTTTGCCAGATCAGCTTCAAAACGGTCAAAAACAGGTTCACCAAGCCCTGCAGGACAATTTTTTATAAAGCAGCCGATAACTCCTCCCAGACTATCCCCCTGTTTTTTTGCTTCCTCAATAAGCTGATGCATTTTCTCTGTCAGGTCTTTGTCAGGACAACGCACCAGACTTTCTTCCACCTGATTTTCAGAAATATTTTCACTTAAATTTTCCAGAGAGAGATGGCCAATGGAAAAGGTAAATGCAATCACTTTAATCTGGTATATAGAAAGCAGCATTTTGGCTACTGCACCGGCCGCAACCCTTGCAGCCGTTTCGCGGGCAGAGGAGCGGCCCCCTCCGCGATAGTCAAAATGGCCGTATTTTTTCCAGTAAGAAAATTCCGCATGAGAAGGGCGGAATAAACCTGCATATTGCTGATAATCTTCACTTTTAGAGTCTGTATTTTTGATAAGAATGGTAATCGGAGCTCCTGTGGTTTTGCCATCAAAAATTCCGGAAACAACCTCAGGAATATCCGGTTCATTGCGGCTGGAAGTAACATCTGATTGTCCCGGCCTTCTGCGGGATAATGCTGTCTTTAATAGTTCAAAATCAAAATGCAAATCAGGCGGGCAACCGTCAATGGTAACCCCAATCAGGGGCCCGTGGCTTTCTCCGAAGGTTGTGATTCTGAATAATTCTCCAAAGCTATTTCCAGCCATTTCACAATGATTTAGAGTGCATAACGGAACATAATACCAAGGTTTTCAAGGTCATTCCAGAATGCCGGATAAGATTTTTCGACCACATCGGGGTCTTCAATCATTAATTCCCGGTGCAAGCAAAGAGCAGGGACAAAGCTCATCACAATACGATGGTCGCTGTAGCTTTTAATGACATTGTCAAAAAAGGAAATTTGGTGTGATTCTTCTCCGATCAGGCTGCTCTCCGTGCTGCTTACCTTCATGTTCAGTTTCTGCAGTTGTTCTTCAAGGGCGGCAACCCTGTCGCTTTCCTTGATCCGTAAGGCATGAATTCCTTCAAAGTGGAAAGGAATTTTGAGTGCGGAGCACATGACCGCAAAAGTGGGAGCCAGATCAGGATTGGCCCGGAAGTCGTATTCAAACTTTTTGATTTTTCTTTTAGTCCTGAAGATTGAAATGCTGTTTTTATTATAAACCGTTTCAACGCCAAAAGGTTTCATCAGTTTTGCAACAATGGAGTCGCCCTGCCAGCTATCTTTGTGCAATCCCGGCAGTTCAATCTCAACGTCATCATTCATGGCTGTCAAAGCATATAAATAAGAAGCAGAAGACCAGTCGCTTTCCACAGTCAGATTAGCTGGTTTATACTCCTGTGGGGCAATATAAATATGTTTCCCCTTTACACTGACCTTAATCCCATAAAATTCAAGCATTTTAAGCGTCATTTTAATAAATGGGAAGGAAATAGGGTCTCCCATGAGTTCCATTTCAATGCCATTTTTAAGCTTAGGAGCTATCAGTAAAAGTGCTGAGATATATTGGCTGCTGACGGTAGCATCCACCTTACACTTCCCTCCTTTAAGCTGTTTCCCTCTGATTCTCAGTGGCGGATAACCCTCCCGGCCAAGATATTCAATATCAGCGCCAAAGTCCTTTAATACATCAACAAGGTTCTTGATCGGACGCTCTTTCATCCTTTCCGAACCTATCAGATCCCATTCTCCTTCCTTGATTGCATAATAAGCAGTCATAAACCTCATGATGGTGCCTGTATTGCCTGTATTGATTATCTTTTCATTTTCATTTTCAAGAATACTGATTAATTTTTGGGTATCTCCGGCATTTGAGAGGTTTTTGACAGGAAATTTCTGACCACTTAATGCCCTGATCACCAGTGCTCTGTTGCTGATACTTTTGGAACTCGGGAGTATGATTTTTCCTTCGATTTTAGGATTAATGCTTTCAATTTTGATTTTCTTCATGGCTAAATTTTACTAATAATTTGTTTACCAAATCCTTATCAATTAAAATATCTTTTTCAGCAATTGCCGGAGCTTTTATTAAAGTAAAGGCAATATTATTGTTCCTGTTTTTCTTATCTGCCAGTAAAAATTCAATTAAAACAGGGATGTCGGCCTCTTCTATTGCTATATCACCATAAAAATTTGAAATGCTTTGCTCAATTTGCTGATAATGGTCTGAAGACAACATTTTCATTTCCTTTGCCAGAAAGCTTTCAATGACCAGGCCCTGCGCAACTGCCTTTCCATGTGAAATGGGGCTATTTTTCTGAAAAGAAAATGATTCAAGTGCATGTCCGACAGTATGTCCGGCATTTAACAATTTTCTGTCTCCCTTTTCAAAAGGATCTTTTTCGACAATTTTCAGTTTAAATGATACACATTTGTCAATCAGTTCAGTAGTGATGTCTATACGCTGGGTGTTCAACATGATTTGCAACTGTTCCCATAATTCAGCATCAAAGAGAAGGGCATACTTAACTACTTCAGCAAAGCCGGAATGAAGTTCATCTGCCGGAAGAGTTTTGAGAAAATCGAGATGAATGCCAACAGCCAAAGGAAAATGAAAGGTTCCTATCTGATTTTTGAAATCGTTCAGGTTGACTGCTGTTTTTCCGCCAATGGCAGCGTCCACCATGGCCATCAGACTGGTGGGTATGTTGATGTAGTCAATTCCCCGTTTGAAAACCGATGCACAAAAAGCACCCAAATCACACACCACACCACCACCCACATTGATTATCAGACTATTGCGATCGGCTCCGGCTTCAAGCATTTTTGAAGTAATATTAGCTACTGAATGTAATGATTTCGAAGACTCTCCTGAAGGGACAACAAGGTGGCGGGCGGGTTGCAGGTAACTCATTTCACTGTCAATCTTTTTCCTGCAAAATTTAAACGAATTTTCATCGTAAATAAAAAAGAAAGAGGAATATTTGCCGGAAGAAATCAATCCGGATAGGGATGTAAACATTTCTTCCCCGTAAAAAATGGAATTCCTTATCTGACTCAGTTTGCCCGAATTTAAAAAGTCCTGTGTCGTTGAAATACTCAAAATAACTATTTCAGGTAAAAAATTCAAACGACAAAGATAGCAGCAAAAATCAGAACTTTAATAAGCATTCAGTTTTTAATATTACGAAGAACATAATCTGCATGACTGACTTTATCGAGGACAAAAATAATGTAACGAATATCAACGCCAATAGAGCGGCTGTAGGATTCGTTCCATGCAAAATCGTTGATAGTTGCTTCAAAAGTACGGTCGAAATTCAAACCTACCAGCTCGCCATAGGCGTTTAAAACGGGGCTGCCACTGTTTCCTCCGGTAGTATCGGCATTATATAAAAAGTTCACTGTGAAGCTATCAGACTGTTTTTCAGCATTGCTAACCACTCTTGTATTATCGATGGCAGTAACGAGAGGTTGATAAAATTCATAATCGCCACCAAGTGCCATTTTTTCAATTACCCCGTCAAGTGTGGTAAAAGGGAAGCAATAAACAGCATCCTGAGGATAATAGCCTCTGATGTAGCCATAAGTCATGCGAAAAGTAGAATTGGCATCAGGAATAAATTCATTGCCGGTGGCGAGCATCTTTAATTCAACATATTGAGGCAGCAAGGCATCAATGGTTGAATTTAATAATCTGAAATCTTCAGATGTCCTGGCCATATCATCTATCATACTGAATACCAACTGAATAAACAAGTTTTTACTTTTCCTGATACTGGCAGGTTTATCCAAAAGACCTAAGATAAGTTCCTTATTCGAAAAATAAGAATGGTAAGCGTTTTTAATAAACATTGTCAGCTTTACTGCTGTATTTTCCTGACCAAAATATTGATGAACCCATAAAAATAGATTCGGCTCCTGAATTGCCATTTCAAGCAATCTTCTGACAAACAGGCTGTCTGTCTCAAGATTTTGATTATCAATCAGTTCATTAATTTTAGCACGGGTAATTCCATAAATTTTTTCTAAATCACTTTTATTCACCTGAGGATCAGTAGATGCCTTGTAATAGGAAACCAGCAACCGGGCAATTTCAAAATTTGGAGAGACATTGAAAAACTGTGAATACCAGAGGTTTTTTTTACCGACTGTAGCATAAACGGCATACAGGCTGTCAAATTTTGACAGTAGCAACTCGAATTCTCTTGCTTTTTCAGGGGATTGACTTAATAACTTAATGATTTGAAGCTCTTCGGCCTGTTTCTGCTGGTAAAGTTTAATAGCAGCCATAGATTTCAGTTTTCCTCTGTAGTTTTTCGAGGTATTGGCCAGGGCTTTAATCTGAGATTCATATTTCAGTTTCTTTTCTTCATTTTGTGCTGATAGTTTTAGCATTTCATTGATTCTGTATTCAAAATAGTCGGCAATAAAAGGCATCTGAACTTTTTCCGAATAATTGACAAAAGCACTCGGGCGGTTACGGAAGGTACGGCCGGGATAACCAAGAATGAAAATAAAATCATTCTCTTTCACTCCATTGGTATTAATCTGAATATATTTCGAAGGCTTCAGCGGAATATTATCCCCTGAGTAAGCCGAAGGGCTGCCATTAGGAGCCGTGTAAACACGAATAAATGAAAAATCACCGCTATGGCGTGGCCACATCCAGTTGTCAGTTTCTCCGCCAAATTCTCCGATAGCTTTTGGTGGCACATATACCAGCCTGACATCCTTAAAAAACTGGTACCTTATAATGATATAACTTTTTCCGGTCATCATTTCGGATAATTCCACCGTCATATCAGGGTTTTTATTTTTCTCTTCTCTCAAAACCATCTGAATGTTAGCCTCAATCAAATCTTTCCTTTTGACAGGATCAGAGATTTTCTCAACATCTTTCAGCACTTTTGTGCTGACATCCTCGTAATTAATCATGATTTTTACAGACATACCTTTTAAAGGAATTTCAGATTCCCGATCAGCAGCAGAAAAGCCATTTTGAAGAATATTATTTTGAGTAGTTGATAAAGCCGCCACGGCACTAAAAACACAATGATGATTGGTCAGAATGAGCCCATCCGGAGAAACAAAACTTCCGGTACATCCCCCAAGGCTGACGATTGCCTGCATCAGGCTGACGCCATTGGGGTTATAAATATCTTTTACAGAAATTTTAAGGCCTGCCGATTTAAGTTTAGCAGAGTCAAGCTGGTTGACAGGATACATTCCGCCATCAGCATAACTATTGGATGCCAAAGTTATCCACAAGGCAATAAGCATAAAAGATTTAAGCCTGAAATACTGTAATAGAGAACATCTACGCATACATTATTCTTTTAACAATTGATAATTAGAAAGTTACAAAACAATCAATGAGTAATTGAAAATAAGTAAATTCAGAAAGGGGGCAAAATAAAGGTAAAATATCCTCAAAAAAAAATTTTTTCAACAAAATGCGCTAATAATGTAATTAATACTATATTTGTTGAAGAAAAGTTCCGAATATTATTTGTTAATTTTTAAAAAAGGTTAGTATGAACAAAGGAGATTTAATTACAAAGATTGCAGAAAGTGCTGGCATTACCAAAGCTCAGGCACAGGGCGCATTAAATGCCTTCATTAAAAGTTCGCAGGATGCACTGAAAGCTGGTGACAAGATTACACTGGTTGGTTTTGGTACATTCTCCATTAATGAAAGAGCTGCAAGAAAAGGGCGTAACCCAAAAACCGGAGCAGAAATCAAAATTCCCAAAAAGAAAGTTGTAAAATTCAAACCTGGGAAAGAGCTGGTCAACAAAGTGAAGTGATGCTTAAATGAGTGCAATCTAAACCCCGCTTTTCAGCGGGGTTTTTTGTTAAATACGCCACAACTTTTTATTGGTCAGGCCTAATTTGTTTTTCAGCATAATATAAACATTAGCCTTTTGATACTCCACACCGAATTCCTTGCGTATCAATTCATTGATGTTTTGTCCGTTCCAGTTTTTTCCGGACAATCCATAATCTGAAGGTGCCCTGTTCAATAAGATGTTCTTCAGTTTTTCATAATCGGCTTCAGTTAATTTTGCTTTACGACCACGCCCTTCCCTGTCTTCAAGTCCGGCAAGTCCTTCCTCGTTAAATCTACGAGCCCAGTAGAAGTATCTTGCAGCGGATTTGTAATAAAAGATTTTCTGCAATTCAGTGACAGAAAAACCCTTTGCAACCAAAATACACGTCATCAGTCGCATGGCTATCCGAAACTCCTCCCTGCTGTGGAGTAGTTTCTCCATGTCTTCAATCGTGTAATTTGTAATAAACTGTTTCCTTCTCATAGTTGCTTTTTTTATAGAGCAAAGATAATATATTTATTTCATAAAACTAACAATTTCTAAATATTTTTTTCCCTTCCTTTACATTATTGATTTTCTTATATTTACAAATCTGTTATTCGAAAAATTGTTTGCTGTTGAGACTGTCAAATAATTGAGGCAATAATTTTTCCTTTATTTCTCACTCAAAAAATTTCTTGTTTTAAGGTTATTTTACGTTTCATTTTCTTTTAAAACCATTGCTGTTTAAATGTCCTGAAAAAAAATTTTTTGAAATGATATTCTTTCAGAAAATTCTTAATTACATGGATTCTTATTGAATTAATCTTATATCTAACTTTGCTTCAAAATAAAAAGAATGATACTACTGGAAAAAGCAATAAAAATTGTTCTGGAATCAATTTCAGTTAAAGACCCGGAAGAAATAACCCTAATGGAAGCTCTTCACCGGATAATTGCAGAAGACATATTCTCTGACCTTGATATGCCAGCTTTCGACCGCTCTGCCATGGATGGCTATGCCTGTAAGATGAAAGATATTCATAGGGAATTAAAGGTGATTGAAGTTATTGCAGCAGGTCAGTTTCCTCAAAAGGTGATTCATGATGGGGAATGCTCACAAATCATGACAGGAGCACCCATTCCTGAAGGTGCAGATTGTGTTTTAATGGTGGAAGATATAGAAAAAACTGGCGAAAACACCATCCGGTATAAAAAGGAGAAAACCAAGAAAAATATCCGGTACCAGGGAGAGGATTTGAAAAAAGGTCAAATAGTAATAAAAGCCGGAACATGTTTAGAACCTGCCCACCTGGCCTTGCTGGCAACGGTCGGAAAGGCAAAAGTAACTGTTTATCAGAGACCCGTTGTCGGAATAATTTCTACCGGAGATGAGTTGGTGGAACCTGATCAGATACCTGTCAAATCACAAATCAGGAATTCAAATGCCTATCAGCTATATGGGCAGGTTTTAAAAAACCGGGCAATTCCCCTTTACTTCGGCATAGCAGAAGATAAAGCGGATGTGCTCTACAATGCTATTAAAAATGCACTTGAAAAGTCAGATATTCTTTTACTGACAGGAGGTGTTTCGATGGGAGAATTTGATTACGTCCCGGAAATCATGAAACAATTGGGAATTGAGATTAAATTTCAGAAGATAGCCGTACAACCGGGTAAACCAACCACTTTTGGGGTAAAAGGACAAAAACTGATTTTTGGATTGCCGGGCAACCCTGTTTCTTCGTTTATTCAATATGAGTTAGTTGTCAAACCGGCAGTTTACCGCATAATGGGGTTAAACTACCATCCCGCTCCACTATATCTCCCTTTTGGTATCGAATATACCAGAAAGCACACGGAACGAATGGCCTGGTTCCCTGTCGTATTAAATGAAAAAGGCGAAATAATTCCCAGCGAATATCATGGTTCTGCCCATATCAACAGTTTAGCCGATGCATTTGGGATAGCCTCTATTGAAATCGGCAAATCAAAAATTGAAAAAGGAGAGCTGGTTCATGTTAGACTCATTTAATCGGCCAATCAACTACCTGCGTATTTCTGTTACCGATCGTTGCAACCTCAGGTGTTTTTATTGCATGCCTGAAGAAGGAGTTAAATTATTACCACATTGTGATATCCTTACCTATGAAGAAATTGCCGTTTTTGTTAAAACAGCAGTCAGATTCGGGATAAATAAAATCAGAATAACCGGAGGAGAGCCACTTGTAAGGAAAGATATTCTGAAACTTGTGGAAATGATAGCCAATGTTCCCGGAATTACTGATTTTGGCATGACCACAAACGGCATTCATCTGGCAAAATATGCCAAAGCACTTAAGGAAGCCGGATTACACCGTATCAACGTCAGCCTTGATACCATAAATCCGGAAAAATTCAGGGAAATTACAAGATTTGGGAATCTGGAAGATGTAATAAACGGAATATTAGCAGCCAAAGAAGTCGGCCTGACCCCTGTTAAAATTAATTGTGTCGTTAAAAATTCCAGTTCGGAGAAAGATGCACTTGAAGTAACAGAATTTTGCCGGAAACATGGGCTTATCATTCGATATATCAAGTTAATGTCATTAAAAAAAGGCATCTTTTCCATTGTTGAACATGGAGAGGGCGGGAACTGTAAAATATGCAACCGTCTGCGGCTGACTGCCAACGGAAAATTAAAACCCTGCCTTTTTGATAATCTTGAATACGACATCAGGGAATTGGGAGCTGAAGAAGCCATACGTCAGGCAGTTAATAACAAACCCCGGTGTGGGGGAATAAATACGACAAATTATTTTAGCAATATAGGAGGATAAAGTATGAAAAAACTGACCCATACGGATGAAAAAGGCAAAGCAGTTATGGTGGATGTAGGCCAGAAAACTGATCAGCTCAGAACGGCTGAAGCTGAAGGATTCATCAGTTTGCAGGATGAAACGCTTCAACTTATTCATGAAAACTCGATCAAAAAGGGAGACGTCATGACTGTAGCCGAAATTGCAGGCATTCAGGCTGCAAAAGAATGTTTCAGGCTTATACCGCTTTGCCATCCTTTGATTATCAACAAGATTTCTGTTACCTGCAAAACAGAAGATGAAGGGATCAGGGTAAAAAGCATGGTTTCATGTAGAGGAAAAACAGGTGTCGAAATGGAAGCCCTGACAGCTGTCAGCATTGCACTTCTGACCATTTACGATATGTGTAAGGCTGTTGATAAGAGTATGGTCATCGGCAACATCAGATTAATCAGCAAGAAAAAGGAAAATATTCAGGATTTCTGAGCGTTAATCAAAGGAAATTTCATATCTTGTGAAGTCATAAAAAATGCAGTTAAACCTAAAATAAGAGGGTAGAAAATGAAAAAACATTGTTTTCTTTTGGCCATCCTGCTGATTGGAGTTCATTTAAATGGTTTTACACAGAAAAAATCAACGAAAACCATTACCTTATCAGACTCCATGGAAGTTTTATCCATAAATACCATGATTACAGCAGTTTATGATATTTTAAGCGGTCCAGCCGGAGAACGGAACTGGACTAAACTTCGGTTTTTCTGCCTGCCAGGCGCCACTTTTATTTCACTTAAAGAAAAGAAAAGCGGAGAAAGAGAGTTTTTTCAGGGAACACTTGACGACTTTATCAAAATGATAGACCCCGTCCTGAAACAACATGATTACTATGAAAACGAAATTGAAAGAAATGTTCAGACAGCCGATAATATTGCCAATGTTTTCAGCACGTTTGAATCTACATTGTTCAATAAAGATGGTACGACCACCAACCAGAGAGGGGTAAACAGTTTCCAGCTGATTTACAAGGAAGGCCGGTGGTGGATAGCCAATATCGTATGGAAAAATGAGCCGCATGATATTTTTCCGGAACCAGGAAGATAATAAAAACTCAAAGGATGAATGGAATCAAAATTTTGTCAGTAAATATTTCTGAGAAAAAAGGGACTATCAAAAAGCCTGTCAGTATTATTGAAATCAATGATCAGGGAGTAGTGGGCGATGCCCATGCCGGCTTTAAAAACAGGGAAATCAGTCTGTTGGGGATTGAAAGTTTCAGAAAGTTTGAACAGTCAGCAGGAAGAAAAGTTGCCTTTGGAGAGTTTGCCGAAAACCTCACCACTGAAGGAATGGAATTATTTAAAACGCATCCGCTCGATCGCTTCAGTAACGATTCGGTTGAACTTGAGGTAACCCAGATCGGGAAAAAATGCCATGGCGACCGGTGTGCGATTTTCAGGGAAGTTGGCAATTGCGTGATGCCGGTTGAAGGAATTTTTACCAGAATAATTAAAGGTGGAAAAATTAAAGCCGGTGATTTTCTGGAATATCATCCCAAAGAATTTAAAATACTGGTAATTACCCTGAGCGACCGCGCTGCGAAAGGAGAATACGAGGATAAAAGCGGACCAAAAGTAGTGGAGTATCTCCGTCAGTATTTTGAGGAAAAAGAAAGGAAATACCATATCGATACCGTAATAATTCCGGATCATGCAAAATCGCTGGAGATTTTACTTGATACTGCAAAAAAAGAAAATATTGATTTACTGATTACCACAGGCGGAACCGGTATCGGGCCGGCAGATATAACTGTAGATGTAGTCAAACCAAGGCTGACTAAAGAAATACCGGGCATCATGGAACTCATTCGGTTTAAATATGGACAGGAAAAGCCACAGGCACTTGTCAGCAGGGCAGTAGCCGGAGTGATGGGTCAGACCCTTGTCTTTACCCTTCCGGGAAGTGTCAGGGGTGTCAGTGAATATATGGACGAAATTCTAAAATCCCTTGAGCACCTGATATATATGCTTCACAGCCTCGACCTTCATTAAAAAGTGCAGATAAAAGGTCAGGTTGATTGCCTGTTTGCTGTCTGACACTCAAAATATCCTACTAGCGGGTTTACCCCCTGTATTCACAGAGTATGATGTTCTTTTATCTTATCCGAGCGTAGCAACCATCACAGCTTTAATGGTATGCATGCGGTTTTCGGCCTGATCCCAGACGATGGAAGCTTCGCTTTCAAACACATCTTCCGTAACTTCCATTCCATCGAGTCCGAATTTCTGATATATTTCCTCCCCTACTTTTGTTTCCCTGTTGTGGAAAGCCGGCAGACAATGTAAAAATTTGACTTTAGGATTACCCGTCATTTTCATGGCTTGCTGATTAACCTGATATGGCTTTAACAAACTGATACGTTCTTCCCAGACAGAATCGGGTTCTCCCATACTAACCCATACGTCAGTGTAAACAAAATCACAACCTTTCAGTCCTTCTTCCACCTTATCAGTAACGGTAATGCGGGCACCTGTCTCTTTGGCTATTTCCATGCATGTCTGAACCAATTGCTTTGAAGGCTGGCAGGAAGCAGGTGCAATGGCACGGTAATCCATTCCCAGCTTGGCAGCCATCACAAGCAGCGAATTAGCGACATTGTTTTTGGCATCGCCCATGAAGCAGAAAGCTATTTCATGCAGTTTTTTGTCGGTATGTTCGAGCATGGTCATCACATCGGCTAATGATTGGGTAGGATGCCATTCAGTGGTGAGACCGTTCCAGACAGGAACACCGGCATAAGCTGCCAGTTCTTCGACAATTTCCTGCCCATAGCCACGATATTCAATACCGTCATACATTCTGCCCAGCACACGTGCCGTATCTTTCATGCTTTCCTTATGACCGATCTGACTTCCGGTCGGACCGATATAGGTTACCTGAGCACCCTGATCAAAAGCGGCTACTTCAAAAGCACAACGGGTACGGGTTGAAGTTTTTTCAAAAATCAATGCTATGTTTTTTCCTTTCAGTCTTGGTTGTTCAGTCCCGGTATATTTGGCTTTCTTCAGGTCAAATGATAAATCAAGCAGAAATTTAATTTCCCGGGGGGTAAAATCAAGTTCCTTTAAAAAATGCCTGTTCTTTAGATTAAATGCCATAATGATTATTTTTTATAAGGTTAAGCAAATGAATAAGTTATACAAAGTTTTGTTTAACATCATCAAGTCATCAAACAATTACGACTCTTGTCCCTCCATCATCTATGCCAAGTTTTGTAGTTTCGGTAATGATAGCATCTTTACCTGTTGAGGTTACAAAACGAATGGCAGCCCTAATTTTCGGAGCCATGCTCCCTTCAGCGAAATGACCCTCTTCGAGATATTTCTGAGCTTCGGTAATGGTCATCCTGTCAATTTCCTTCTGCTGTGGCGTATTAAAATTAATGCACACCTTTGGGACATCGGTCAGGATGAAAAATTTATCGGCATGAATCTGAGTAGCGAGCAATGAGGAAGCCAAATCTTTATCAATAACAGCATCAATCCCTTCAAGGGTATTTGGCTTGACATAGTGAACCGGAATGCCTCCCCCGCCAACTGCAATAACGATTTGCCCGTCCCGTGAAAGCTTTTCAATGGACTTGACATTGGTAATCATCATCGGCTTAGGGGATGCAACCACCTTGCGCCAGCCCCTTCCCCTCGGATCTTCCCTGAAAATCGCACCTGTTTCTTTTGCTATCGTGTCTGCTTCTTCCTTTGTATAAAACGGACCGACAGGTTTTGTCGGATTTTTGAATGCCGGGTCATCTTTATGGACAAGAACCTGAGTAACAATTGTGATGATATCTTTGTCAATATCATTTGCTGATAATACGTTACGTAATTGTTGCTCAATGACATAGCCAATAAACCCCTGTGAAAATGCTCCGCATACATCCATGGGCATTTCAGGTATGCCATATAGTTTGCGTCCTGCATCGTTTTGAAGCATGATATTACCTACCTGAGGCCCATTTCCGTGGGTTATGACCAGATCATAGCCCCGTTTGATCAGTACCAGCAACTTTTCACAGGTTTCGTATGCATTTCTTTCCTGTTCTCCGATTGTTCCTTTCTGATCGCCTCTTAAAAGTGCATTACCTCCAAAAGCTACTACTGCCAGTTTTTTCATAAAGTGTTATTTATTATTAAAAATTAAAGCCAGAACCCGGAATGTTGAATAATAAAACGCTTCCGGATTCTGACGTTATCTACATACTTATAATTGTATCAGTTGTTCAAGAGTCGGATAGCCGATTTCCTGAAGGTTGTACCCAACCACGACAGCCGGTTTATTTATTTTACAAAGCCTTCTCAGATCAATGGGTGTACCGATAACGACCACATCGCAATCAGTTGCATTGATGGTGGCTTCAAGGTCTTTAATCTGTTGTTCACCATAACCCATTGCCGGTAGCAAGGTGCCAATGTCCGGATATTTTTCAAATGTCTGGGCAATTTCACCTACTGCCCATGGACGTGGATCAACCAGTTCGGCAGCGCCAAGCTTCATGGCGGCAACAATACCTGCACCAAAAGTCATTTCACCATGAGTTAAGGTCGGACCGTCTTCTATACACAACACACGTTTTCCCTGAATTATTTCCGGTTTGTCAACGGTCAGGGGTGAAGCTCCTTCAACAATGATTGCTGACGGATTCAAAGCCTTGACATTGTCTCTCAGTTCAGTAATGTCATCGAGATTGGCACTGTCAATTTTGTTAATAACTACGATATCGGCCATTCTTACGTTGGTTTCACCCGGGTGATAGGTCATTTCGTGTCCTACCCTTAAAGGATCTACCACCACAATTCTGATGGTTTTGGTGGTTGAGTGATAAAACGGGATGTCGTTGTTACCCCCATCCCAAACGATAACATCGGCTTCTTTTTCTGCCTCGCGGAGAATAGCTTCATAATCAACACCGGCATAGATAATGTTGCCTCGTGTAATATGCGGTTCATATTCTTCCATTTCTTCAATGGTACATTTGTGTTTTGCCAGATCGGAAATATCGGCAAAGCGCTGAACTTTCTGAGCTACCAGATCACCATAAGGCATGGGATGACGAATAGCAACGGCTTTTAACCCACGACTGTTCAGGATTTCCATCACTCTTCTGGTTGTCTGTGATTTACCGCAACCTGTACGTGAAGCACAGATAGAAATGACAGGTTTTGAGGTTTCAAGGGTTGTCTGGTTGGCGCCCATCAACATGAAGTCAGCACCGGCTGCATTGGCAATAGATGCGGCATGCATGACTCTTTCATGCGGTACATCGCTATAGGCAAAAACTACCAGATCTATTTTTTCCTTAATAATGATGTCTTTTAACTCAGCTTCAGGGCGAATTGGAATCCCGTCAGGATAAAGGTCTTTGCCTGCCAGCTCAGCAGGATATTTTTTGTCGTCAATGCCGGGGATCTGTGTTGCTGTAAAGGCTACTACCTTATAATTGGAATTGCCTCTGAAAAACACATTGAAATTGTGAAAATCTCTACCGGCAGCTCCCATAATTAATGTTCTTCTGACCATACTTGCCATAATTAATTTATTTTGATGTTTGCTAAAAAATGGTTTAAATTGTTTAAACTCTTTTAAGGTTTCAATGCAAAACTAAGACATGGATTCCAATAAATTCCAAATTTTTCCCCGAAATTTTTTAAAAATAAGCGTTTTTACCTCCTATTGAATTTAAAAACAGATTTTCTTCAGGTATTTTTGAAATGTTTATCTTGCACGAAATTTTTTTTCAATGGAAACACTGACTTTAACATTATTGAGTATCACAATTGTTTTACTGATTGTCATCATTGTTAAAATTTTTAAACCAACTGGAAAAGAGCAGGGCATCAACGGCCAGCTGGAAAAAATTGAGCAACAGCTGAATTTATTAGACAAATCATTAAAAGATGAGTTTTCAAGAAACAGGGAAGAATCGTCAAAACTGATGCGTGAAATGCGGGAAGAGCTTCAAAACAGCCTTTTAAACGGGATGAAAGGAATTTCAGACATGCAGAAAAACCAGTTGGACACAACTGCCAACCAGCAAAAAGGACAGCTGGATAGTTTTGCCAATCAGCAAAAGCTTCAGTTTGAAAGCTTTACCACTCTTTTGAATACTTTGACCAAATCGAATGAAGAGCGGCTGGAAAAAATGAGAGAAACCATCGAAACGAGAATACGTCACCTGCAGGAAGATAATGCTGCCAAGGTATCTGAAATGAGAAAAACAGTGGATGAAAAGCTTGAGGAAATGAGGAAAACAGTAGATGAGAAGCTGCAATCCACGCTTGAAAAGAGACTTGGAGAATCGTTTAAACTGGTGAGTGAGCGTCTGGAGGCCGTTCACAAAGGGCTTGGTGATATGCAGAGCCTTGCAGCAGGGGTGGGCGACCTGAAAAAAGTTCTCTCAAATGTCAAGACAAAAGGTGTTTTAGGGGAATACCAGCTCGAGAATCTACTGGAGCAAATGCTTTCGCCTTCTCAATATGAACGAAATGTAGCCACCAAGTTGAACAGCAACAACCGGGTTGAATTTGCTGTTAAACTGCCCGGAAGAGAAGATAAAAACAAAACCGTTTACCTGCCAATGGATGCCAAATTCCCGACAGAAGACTATCAATCGCTGATGGATGCTTACGACAATTCCGATCTGCAGAAGATTGAAGAGCACAAAAAAAATCTGGCTATGAAGATCAGGCAGTTTGCAAAAGATATCAGTGAAAAATATATTGATCCACCCCGAACGACAGACTTTGCCATTATGTTTCTTCCCTTCGAAGGATTATATGCTGAAGTACTAAGAATGACGGGTGTCTTCGAGCAGATACAGCGGGAATACAAGGTAGTTATAACTGGTCCCACTACCCTTTCTGCATTGTTAAACAGCCTGCAGATGGGATTCCGTACCCTTGCCATTGAAAAAAGATCCAGTGAGGTTTGGGATTTACTGTCAGCAGTGAAAAAAGAATTTGGATATTTCGGGGATTTACTTGAGAAAACACATAAAAAACTTCAGGAAGCCAGTAATTCAATTGAAGCCGCCAATAAACGAACCAATATTATTTCCAGAAAACTTAAAGATGTACAGGAACTTCCGGCTGAGAAATCAAACCTATTAATTGAGCTCAATGCATCACCGGAAAGTGAAGCAGAGGGGGAATGAGAAAAAAATGATAGTAAATTACCTGATTATGTTCCTTTTATAAAAGATTGAAAGTGCTGATAATATCTTCTGAAGAAATAATGCATGATTCATCGCAGCCTAAGCGAGTGCAAATGCATACACATTTATTGATATTCAAAGACTTATCAGCAAAAAGTATAATGCGGGGTGCTCCACAAACGCAATTTGAAAACACCTTTAACTGTTCCTGACACTCAGGACAAAAAAACTTATATATCCCATTATCAATCAAATCAATATCAATTGTCATCCTTGAATTATCACCAAAAACCGGACTTAAAGCGACCATACCTTCTGACTTATCGATTACCGACTTCAGCAAAATACCATTTTCGCCTTTAAAACTGGCCCGCGGGGATATCAGATCATGGCCATTGTGGCAATATAAATGCTTTACTACTACCGGAGCCGGTACTGAAACAGGTGAATATTCCAGTTTTTCAACATTTAACCTTCCTGATTTATCGAATATGTCCATAAAAAGATTTTTATTTTCCCTCCAAAATTTATGTGTAAAGATACAAAACTCAGTAGCCAATAAAAACTGATATAAATCATGAGTAATTAAAAAGTAAGAAAGAAATTATATTATGGGTACTTCCAAAAAATTTCAGTGAAAAAGATTACCTTTGCCAGAAATTAAAACTAAAGATATGAACCCGATTACAGGAATTATTATTGCCGTTATAGCGGTATTTATTTTTATACTGATCTTTCTTTATTTTGTACCGCTAAATCTCTGGATTACAGCCGTTTTCAGCGGAGTAAAAATCAGTATTTTACAATTAATACTGATGAGAATCAGAAAAGTTCCGCCTGCTGTCATTGTCAACGCTTTGATTACAGCAACCAAAGCCGGACTGAAAGTAACAGCCAATGAAATAGAGACGCATTATCTGGCAGGAGGACATGTCAACAATGTCATTAAAGCTTTAATCAGTGCTGATAAAGCAAATATTCCCCTGTCCTTCCAGCTTGCCACAGCTATCGACCTGGCCGGTCGTGATGTATTTGATGCCGTGCAGATGTCAGTTAATCCAAGAGTAATTGATACCAAGCCGATTGCTGCCATGGCAAAAGATGGCATTCAGCTGATTGCAAAAGCAAGGGTAACCGTCAGAGCCAATATTAACCAACTGGTAGGTGGTGCAGGTGAAGATACTGTACTGGCAAGGGTTGGCGAAGGCATAGTTTCCTCCATAGGTTCATCTACGGATCACAAAGCTGTATTGGAAAATCCAGACAGCATTTCAAAACTGGTGCTTGAGAAAGGGCTTGACTCCGGAACTGCTTTTGAAATATTATCTATTGACATTGCCGATATTGATGTTGGAAAAAACATTGGCGCAGTATTGCAGGCTGATCAGGCAGAAGCAGACAAAAAAATTGCTCAGGCACGAGCAGAGCAGAAAAGAGCTATGGCAGTTGCAGAAGAGCAGATGCAAAAAGCAAAGGCTCAGGAAGCCCGTGTCAAAGTCATCGAAGCTGAGGCTCAGATACCACTGGCAATGGCCGAAGCCTTCCGAAGTGGTAATCTTGGAATCATGGATTATTATAAGTTTAAAAATATCCAGGCTGATACAGAAATGAGAGATTCTATTTCCAAATCGGTAAAGCCATCCGGCCCCGAAAAACCCGGACATGGCAACATGCCTGATTCACCAAAATCTTAATTCAAATTTTTCATAGTAATAGCCATTTCCGTTGTATCGAGATCATTCATACAACGGAAATGTTTTTTCGGACAGGTATTTTTCCCAAGTTTTGAGCAAGGGCGACACGACAGGCCTTTTACTTCAAAAATATTTTGCCTGAGTTCCCATGGGTTTTCGCCTCCGTAATAAGGGAACATACCAAATTCAGGAATGGTATTTCCCCAGACAGAAATTACTTTTTTCCCAAGTGCTGCGGCAATGTGCATCATACCGGTGTCTCCGGACAAAACTGCCTTTGCCTTCCTGATGATGGCTGCCGACTGCTGAATATCTGTTTTACCACAAAAATCAATCACCTTATTTTCATGAGCAGATTTAAGCTGTGAAGCCATTTCTTCTTCATTTTTCCCTCCCAAAAGAATCACCGGTAATTCCAGTAAACTGACGATTCCGGAGATTTTTTCCACCGGAAGGCGCTTGGTAAAGTAAGTTCCGCTTAAAACGATAACATAATATTCACCGGTTATTTTATCAGAAAGAAGTTGATTGACAATCATTTCCGGATCCTGATCAAAATAGAAATCACAGGCTAAAAAGTCATTTTCAACCCCTATTTGTTTTACAGCTTCAAAATAGCGCTGTACCAGATGTTTTTGAGGTAAAAGGTTAATTTTAAAACTGACCATCAGCCATTTTCTGAAATTCAGCTTGGAAAATGTTACCCATGGTTTTAATAATAAAAACCGTATCAGTGTACTTCTGATATTTTTGTGCAGGTCGATGATAAAATGATAGTTTTCTTTTCTGAGAAGCCGGATTAGACTACTTATATTTCCCTGAAATTCAATAATATGATCAATATTCGGATTGGAGGAAATAAGCTGACGGTACTGCGACTTGACTAAAAAATCAATCCTCGCATCCGGAAATTTTCTTTTCAGGCACCTGATGACCGGAGTAGTCAGAACGATGTCGCCAATAGAGCTAAAACGAATGACCAGTATCTTCAAATGAGGGCATTTAAAATTTGGTTCAAATATCTGAAAATTAAAGCAACCGAATAAAAAAAGGGAACCCGCACCAGCAGATTCCCTTTTGTGGTTATTGAAGACAGTTTTATTTCGAAAGTATCAATTCTCCGTCTTTGTATTCTTCGGTTTTAAGCAGGTTGCCTTTGTCGTCATAGTAGAGCCATGTCCCATGCTTCTTATCATATTTGTAATTGCCCTGAATTTTTAATTTACCATTTTCATAGTAATAGAAATAAGGACCATGTTTTTTCATGGTTTTACCGACAATCTGATTATCGCCTTTTTCACTGAAGGTATTTACTTCAATGAAGGAATAGACTTCCTTTAGCTTTGTTTTGGCTTCATCGTAGTAGGATTTTGACGTTTCATCGGTAATATGCTGTGCATAACTAAAGTAACACATAAAGCTCAACAAACCAAGAAGAATAAATGACTTTTTCATCGGATTAATTTTTATTTAAGTTTTGCAAAATGATTGCCAAATTAAGCCAAAATAATTGTAGCACAATAATCTGTAATGATTCCAGATTAGAGATGAGTCTCAACCAATTGAAGAATTTCATTTTGAAGACTTTCAGCAGCTTCGACCATAGATTTACCTTTTGCCAGCATTTCTTCAACAAATGTCTTGTCTTTCAGGCCGGCAGAATTAATTCTGACATTGAGGAATGCCCCTTTTACAGCTGTTAAAGCACAAAGTGCACCTACTCCAGCATCGGAGGCAGAATTGGGATTACCATACTGAGCCATAGCCCTGATGACTTCCATAGAGGCAAGTGATTTTTCCATTACCCTATAAGGTACCAGCATAGCATATTTGGTTGCATCCTGTATGGCCTGATTACGAATTTGCCTTTCTTCATCAGTTGTTTTGGGCAACTGAAAGGCATCCATTACCTTGTTGAAAGCATTAGTATCTTCATCAACGAGTTCAATAAGCTCATCCACAAAGCGGTGGCCTTTTTCTGCCCAGTCAGAAAACTCTTCCCACCTGTCGTCCCATCCTCTTTTGTGGGAAGAAAGATTGGCTACCATGGTAGCAAGAGCTGCCCCGAGTGCGCCTGCATAGGCAGATATACTTCCTCCGCCCGGAGCTGGCGATTCACTTGCCGTCTCATGAGCAAAAGCTGTAAGATTCATGTCAATAAGTTTCTTCTTTGACTTATCGGCAATGACATATTCAATGATTTTTTCCTCAGGCTTAAAAGGATATAAATCATCCAGCCCCATTGATTTTATGGCTATCTTAATCAGTTCAGCCTCAGAAACGCCCACTGAGCGCTGTTGTTTTTTCAGATAATGTTTACCGGCTTCGATAATGGCTTTCAACGGCACAAGACCAACGATTTCGGTTCCGGTTACCCTCACCCCTCTCTTTCTGGCTTTTTCGTCCACTTCATCAAAAGCAACATGTAAAGGAGTAATGCTGATGTTGGTAATATTCATGGAAACCTGAGCAATGCCATATTCATCGATAAACCAGCCGATAGCTTTAGTGGCCTTGAGTGTACCGGGTTCCCATATTTCCTGCCCGTTTTCATCCAGAAGGGGTTTTCCATCTTTCATTTTCTGCCTTCCTTTTTCCCTGACATCAAAAGCAATGGCATTTGCCCTTCTTGTGCTGGTCGTATTCAGGTTAAAATTAACGGCAATCAGAAAGTCGCGTGCTCCCACTGCAATGGCCCCTGTTTTAGGCCTGAATTCAGAAGGGCCAAAATCAGGTTTCCATTCGGGATTCCTGAGTTTTTCAGGCAATCCTTCATATTCTCCCGACCTGACATTAGCCAGATTGCGTCTTTCTTCGGTAAATGCGGCATTTTCATAGCAATAAACCGGAAAATCAAGTTCATTACCGATTTTTTCAGCTAACATTCTGGCAAATCTGACAGTTTCTTCCATGGTAATTCCGGAAACAGGCACAAGCGGACAAACATCTGTGGCCCCAAAGCGGGGATGTGCTCCTTTGTGTTTACTCATATCAATCAGCTCCTTCGCTTTTTTCACAGCCTGAAATGCAGCTTCCACAACCTTTTCAGGTTCTCCGACAAAAGTAACAACCGTTCGGTTGGTTGCCTGTCCGGGATCGACATCAAGCAATTTTACCCCTTCCACTTTCTCTATCTCATCGGTAATCTGCCTGATAATATTCATATCTCTGCCCTCACTGAAATTAGGCACACATTCAATCAATTGTTTCATATCAACAGTTAAAATTTATAGTTAGACTGAAAGTCATATTCATCGAAAAATTTTCCATTGACAATTACTTTTTCAATCAAATTTCTTCCAAAATAATAAGGAAGAAAAGCAATGGAAGGTACAGGAGCAGTAATAAAAAGATTTGCCATGGCACCTCTGCCGATAAAACCGCATTCCCTGTTAAGTTCAAGGGCATGAGCAGCATTAACAGTAAGGGCATTGACAGCTTCTTCCGGAAACATACGCATCTGAATACAGGCAAGAGAAAGGCTGAAATTCAGGTTACCTGAGGGGGAGCTTCCCGGATTGAAATCAGAAGCAATGACAACCCCTAATCCACTGTCAATCATTTTACGGGCATCAGGATATTTCATCCTGAGATAAAATGAACAGGGAGGCAGGAGAACAGGTATTACCTGACTGTTTTTCAGCATGTTAATTCCACTTTCACCTGTTTGTTCCAGATGATCGGCACTGATGGCTCCATATCTGATGGCCAGGTCCAGTCCACCTGATGCTGTCATCTGGTCAACATGTAAGCGAGGTTTTAAATGATATTTTCGGGCAATTTCCAGAATTTCTTCTGCATCTTCCACGCTGAAAAATCCTTCTTCAATAAAAATATCAATGTAATCAGCCAGACCTGCTTTTGAAATTTCCGGAATCATTTCATTTGTCAGCAACCGGATATAGGCCTTTTTATCATGTTTAAACTCCTTCGGAATGGCATGAGCCCCCAGAAAGGTAGATTTTACCGGAATGATATTCAGCTCCCTGAGTCTTTTGACGACCCGAAGCATTTTCAATTCAGCTTCCGTATTCAGACCATATCCGCTTTTTATTTCGATAGCCCCCGTAGCAAGTGAAACCAAGCCAAGCAAACGATGGTATGAACGGATAAATAATTCATCTTCTGAAATTTTTCTGAGTTTTTCAACAGAATTTAATATTCCCCCACCTTCTCTGGCAATTTGTTCATAAGAATAGCCGGCAATCTTCATAACAAACTCAGCTTCACGTGTTTCAGCAAATACGAGGTGTGTATGAGCATCAATCCATGAAGGGAAAACAAACCGTCCTGAAGCATCATATACTTCAGCATCAGAATAATGTGAAAGTCTCTGATCTTCCGTCATTAAACCATAATCCTCAATAAGTCCGTTTTTAATTGCTATCCAGGCTTCTTCCAGAACAGGTAAATGTTTCATCTCCTCCCCCTTCCGGAAAGAAGGAGCGACATCGGAAAACTGAACCAACCCCTTGATATTCTTTATTAATAAACTCATTAAGGCTTATTTATCAGATTAAAACGTGCGGCAAAAATAAAGTTTTGAATCAATAATTTATCTTCATCTGCAAAAAGCAATAAAGTCAAAGAATTTATCCACAAAATATTGCAGATTTAATGGTCAAGAGTAATTTTGCATAAATCTTTTTCAGTAATAACAATAAAAATAACAAGCTATGAGGAAAAAAATACGCTTTTTAGCATTGACCGCAGTGTCAATGATTTTGGGTTCAAACCTGATGGGTCAGGGAGCGCTTGAATTATTCTTTTCAGAATATGCAGAAGGCTCAAGTAATCACAAGTACATTGAAATTTTCAATGGAACCGGAGATTCTGTATTGTTGTCGGATTATGTCATCTTAATTTCCTCCAATGGATCTGCATGGAACGGGGCAAGCACGCATAAATTTCCGGCAGGTAAATATCTCCACAATAATGATGTTTGGGTAATAGCCAATTCACAGGCAGATGCTACATCCATTCTCCCTTATGCAGATGAAAAAATCTCTTACAGTTCGACTACCCTGGTGGTATCATTTAATGGGAATGATGCGAGAGGTTTAGGCAAACTGGTTCAGAAAGGAACAACCGAGACCGATACAGTCATTTCGGGCACTGATACGTTATATGTTGAGGTCATCGATTACATCGGCAGGTATGACCTGGTCAATCCCGGAACAGGTTGGGCAGTAGCAGGCGTAGCCAATGCCACTGCAGACCATACAATGGTCAGAAAACCAAAGGTTTTAGGCCCGAATAAAGACTGGGATGCTGCTGCAGGCACCGATGCTGCAAGTTCGGAGTGGATTGTTTATCCTCAAAATACATGGACTGACATCGGAAAACACACCTTTACCCCTCCTCAAAGTTATGACAAGCTGGTTATTAATGAATTTCTGGCTAACGGGTCAAATTCTGACGACTGGATTGAAATCTACAATCCAAACGCCAATAATGTATCTCTCAAAGACTGGTATTTAAGCAATGACTCCACCAATAAAACCATGTGGCAGTTTCCCGATACCAGTATTGTTTCCAATGGCTATCTGATTGTTTATGGCAATAATTCCGGCAACAATTATCCGCTTAAAGCCAATTTTGAAGTTGCAGAAGACGGAGGCATGTTGCTGCTGACCAATCCAAATGTGGTTGTTTCAGATATAATTGTTTTCAACAAACAAAAAGATGATACTACTTTTGGCCGCTATCCAAACGGAACAGGGAATTTCACCTTTACCAAACCTACCCCGGGAGCAGTCAATGAATTGTTCCCCAAACCCATTCCAATGTACACCATCTCCCAAATCAATAAAGTTGATAATCAGGGAGTAGCTGATTCATTGAATGTTTATTGCAAACTGGAAGGTGTTGTTTTTTCCCAGAATTTCCATGCCACCAACCAGCAATTCTGGATGGCCGATGCAACAGGAGGAATTAATGTTTTCCAATATGCAAGCGCTGGTCTTACTTATCAGGCAAAACCGGGTGATAAAATCAGAGTTATCGGGAAAATAGCCCAATACAGAGGGTTATTGGAAATTATGCCCGATTCCATCGTTTTACTTTCTACAAATGAGGTACAGCCAACTCCGGTAGTCGTTACCAAATTGGATGAATCAACTGAAAATATTCTCGTTAAGATTATGAATCTGACTATAGTAGATACAACTTCAAAAGCCAGCTCCGGCTATAATATCAGAGCTACCAACGGCACCGATACATTTGTCATCCGCATTGATGACCTTTGCGAAGCATTCGACAGCAATTTTGTTGATACTTCCTTTAACCTGATAGGTATTGGTGGTCAGTTCAACAGCACCTCAACTCCTCCTTATCTCGATGGTTATCAGATCAATCCAAGATTCATCAGCGATTTCATTCTTCACCAGCCAAACGCAATCAACGAACAAAGAAAGTCACAACTACTTATTTATCCTAACCCATCGAATGGAGTAATTAATATCGTCAATCCTTTTGGCGGAACAACCACTTCGTGCATTCTGACTGACATTACAGGCAAACAAATTATCAACCTCACTTCAGAACAATCTATTATCCGTCTGACAACTGAAAATTTGCCCCAGGGTATTTATCTGGTTAAACTATCCGTATCTAATAAGGAAACATTGACATCTACCATTTTTATTCAATAACTTGGTAATTTTCATAACTTTTAAAAATCAGCAGGTTTCAGCAATGAAATCTGCTGATTTTTTTATTTACCAATGCCTGACAACAGGTATATAATTTTCTAAACTTTTAAAATTACGAAAATGAACAATTACAAAAAACTCAGAATCAATGTATTGTTAATCATTAGCTTGATGATTTTAATACCAATGCTAAATGTTAATGCCCAAAGCAAAAAAGTCAAAGACCTCCTTGATGATGTCAATGAATGGTGCGAAAAATACGACCTTTACAAGCGTGTATTTTCCTACAATGAATCGACACAAATACTTACCATGATAAGTGAGTATTGCACAGTTGAAATACCTGCAGATAAAATAGCCAGCATCTATACCAGACCAAGCGAAGAAAACTATCAGGTAGTTTTTTCAACGAAAGGACATGAGGAAGTCATTGACATTCAGTGCACAAGCTTTGATGAAATGGATAGCGTAACCGCTATTACCATGAGCGATAAAAAATATGCCCAGAAAGTGAGTGCAAACCTGAACAAGCTATTGAAAATAACATCAGGTGGCAAGGGCAGTACAGCCTCAAAAGGTTCAAAAGGTTCAGATAAACTACTGAATGAAATCAACGATTTGTGTGCAAAATACGATAAGTATCATCGTGTTTTCACCATTGAAAACAAAACTGACATGCTGGTTTTTACCAGTGAATCATGTGTGGTCAAACTGCCTTTCCGGAAAATCGGAGAAGTAGCAGTAAAAGAACTTTCAGGAGGCAGTTTTTCCTTACAGTTCAAGAGTAAAAATGAAGAAAAATGTTTTGATGTCAAATGCACTTCTTTCAGTGAAATGAACGGACTTACTTCATTGACATTTACAGATAAGAACGGGGCTGAACAAGCTGCCGCAAAACTCAGGGAACTTATCAGCAATCATCAGTAATCAGGAAATTTTCCCCCAGTAGAATTTGTTTTTCCACAAAAGGGAGAGGTATTTTTTCAGGGGAATGTGTTCAGGCAAGGTCAGAAGTGGATCTGCATCAATCAGATGTTTTGCGAGTTTTCTGGCCGTCTGCAAAATAGCCTGATCGGTTGCCAGACTGGCAATTCTGAAGTTTAAAACACCACTTTGCTGTGTTCCGGTCAATTCGCCCGGCCCACGAAGTTCAAGGTCAACTTCTGCAATCTTAAAACCATCTGTCGTAGCTGTCATGGTTTCAAGCCTTTTACGGGCTTCATGGGTGAGTTTAACAGATGACATCAGGATACAGAAGGATTGTTCGCTTCCGCGCCCCACCCTGCCCCTTAACTGGTGAAGCTGGCTCAGTCCAAACTTTTCTGCACTTTCAATGACCATTACTGTGGCATTCGGGACATCTACCCCAACCTCAATAACAGTTGTGGAAACAAGGATATGGGTAGTGCCATTCACAAATTTTTCCATTTCCCTGTCTTTGACTTCCGTTTTCATCCGGCCATGAACAATACCAAGTCTGTAGTGTGGTTCGGGAAAATAGCTTTTTAATTGTTCGTATCCATCCATCAGATTTTTCAAATCCAGCTTTTCTGATTCTTCAATCAGTGGAAAAACAATGTAAACCTGCCTCCCTTCCAGAATTTTTTTTCTGATAAAATCGTAAACCTGTTCCCGGGAATTGTCATAGACATGACGGGTTATAATGTTTTTTCGTCCCGGAGGCAGTTCATCAATCACCGATGTATCCAGATCCCCGTAAAATGTCATGGCCAGTGTCCGGGGAATTGGCGTTGCAGTCATGATTAAAACATGAGGCGGAATTTCACTTTTGAGCCACATTTTTGCCCGCTGTGCCACTCCGAATTTATGTTGTTCATCAATCACAGCAAAGCCGAGATTTCTAAACCTGACATCATCTTCAATCAAGGCATGGGTGCCTATCAGAATAGTGATTTCTCCGGCCTCCACTCCTTTGATGATCATAGTTTTTTCTTTTCGGGAGGTTGAGCCGGTAATTAATGCCACCCGAACCGACAAACCTGACAATAATTTTGAAACGGTTTTAAAATGCTGTTGAGCAAGAATTTCTGTCGGGGCCATCAGAGCCGATTGAAATCCATTATCAGCAGCAATTAACATACAGAGCAATGCCACAATTGTTTTTCCACTGCCAACATCCCCCTGAAGCAGGCGGTTCATTTGCTTACCGCTTTTCATGTCGTTTCTTATTTCACGTATCACCCTTTTCTGAGCCTCAGTCAGTTGAAAAGGAAGCACCTCATGGAAAAATGTTTTAAACAAGTTCCCCACCTCAGAAAAAACATAGCCCTTTACCTTAAGCTCTCTGTTTCTGCGGTAACTTAACAGTTCAAACTGCTGAAAAAAGAATTCTTCAAATTTGAAACGCTCCCTTGCTTTTTCGAGTATTCCGATATCAGTCGGAAAGTGAATCTGACGATAAGCTTCTGCCCTTTCAGGGAACTGAAGTATCTTCAGCATGCTGAGAGGTAATATCTCGTGAATTTCAGGTAAAACCCTTGTCAACAGTTCATACTGAAGTTTCATGATGCCTTTGCTGTCGAGTCCCTTACGGGTAAGCCCTTCGGTGGTGCTGTAAACAGGCTGAAATTTCAGTTTTATTTGTTTTTCTTCCCTTGAAGTACTCAGTTCCATTTCGGGATGAGGTATGTTGAATTTGCCTCTGAAGAGAACAGGTTTTCCAAAAACAAAATATTCATATCCTGTTTTCAGCGAGCTTTTTAGCCATTTCAAACCTTTAAACCAAACAAGTTCAATAGTTCCGGTATCATCCTGTAATTCAGCTATTAAACGTTTTGAATGCCCTTCACCAGCCTCATAAATATTCGTAATCACACCAAGAAGCTGAATATTAACGGAATCAGAGACAATATCCTTTATTTTGTAAACATTGCTTTTGTCGAGATAGCGAAAAGGGAAATAATTTAACAGATCATTGAAATTAGATATTCCGGCATATTTATTTAACACAGCAGCCCTGACAGGTCCCACACCTTTCAGGTATTCAATGGGTGTGTCTAAAATATTTTCCATTCAGGAAAGACTATTTATGATTTTGCCATTTCAAGGTCTCGATAAAATGCTGAATATCTGCTTTCAGGAAATTTATCACCGGATCGAGTGAATCTCTGTTGATTCTTGATGAGAAATAAAGTGCTCCTCTGATAAAGTTCGTAGAGCTGTCGGTAAGATAAAATGAAATTGCCGTAGCCGTACTTCCACTCAGTTCATAAAATATCCCGGAATTTCCCTGGGGTGTAAAAAAAAGTTTTTCTTCTATTTCATCTGCTTTAACGGTATGCTTGTACACCAGGTTTCGGGCATCTTCTTTCAGCGCATCAAGTGTATTATACTGATTGACAGGCTTATAGCTCAAATGTAATTTAGCTTTGAAAGGAAGAAACACCAGATTGAACCAGCATGGTTCAGCATTGTGACTGCTGTCGTGGTTTAAAACCGAATAAACCGGTATTTCAGACGAAAATCCGCAATCAGTACTGGCAAGCTGATAGTCATGTCTGGGGTAGTAAATACGTTGATAAACCCTTGGCTTAGGGACATAGTTTTCGTGGCAAGCCGCCAGAACAAAAATCATCAAGCCTAAAATAAACGGATTATTAAGCTTTACAAGGTATCTCTTCATAAGCAGCAAAGATAAATGCTGACAGGAAACAGTCAGCTGAAAATCATTTCAGAGGATGTGAAAAAGAAATAAGAGAATAACATTAAGCTAAAAAAAGTGCCTTTGGCCGGGGAGGCTCAAAGGCACTAAAAAAACATGTATGAAAAAACTACTCCTCTCCTTAATTAAATTATTCTTTTGTTTCTTCCTGTCCGGTTGTTTCACTTTCAGCAGCGGGTTCTTCAGAAGATTCTCCGGCTACTGGTTCAACCTGAGGCTCCTGAGGTAGCTCTTCGGGTTTGGTTTCAACCGGTGCTTTTTCAACAGGGGTTGTCTCAGTTGCAGCAGTTTTAGCAGGTCCTCTGCGGGTTCTTCTGCGGGTGGCTTTTTTCTTGTCTTCTTTCACATACAATTCATTGTAATCTACCAGCTCGATAATACAGGTTTCGGCATTATCGCCCAGACGATAACCAGTTTTGATAATTCTGGTATATCCACCCGGCCTTTCGGCAACTTTAACAGCCACCTGATCAAACAATTCCTTGACAGGATCTTTATGTTTCAGATAGCTAAAAACAATACGTCTTGAATGAGTGGTATCGTTTTTTGCCTTGGTAATCAGCGGCTCAACATATTTACGCAATGCTTTGGCTTTAGCTACTGTTGTTGTAATTCTTTTGTGTAAAATTAATGATGAAGCCAAATTCGCCATTAAGGCTTTACGGTGAGCTGATTTTCTGCTTAAATGATTGATTTTTTTCCCGTGTCTCATCGTCTTACTCCTGTTCTGTTTCTATTTTATATGGTGAAATATCCATTCCAAAGGTCAGTCCTTTTTCCTTCACCAGTTCTTCTATTTCTATCAATGATTTTTTACCAAAATTTCTGAATTTTAACAAGTCAGCAACGTCATACTGTACGAGTTCTCCCAAAGTCTGAATTCCGGCAGAAGCCAGACAGTTGTAGGCTCTGACCGATAAATCGAGGTCGGTAAGGGAGGTTTTCAGCAGTTTGCGCATCTGCAGGAATTTTTCATCCACTTTTTTCTCTTCCTTCTTCAGTTCTTCATCAAGAGTCAGTTTTTCATCAGAGAAAAGAACAAAATGCTGCATCAAAACTTTGGCTGCTTCTTTTAAGGCATCTTCAGGATGAATGGACCCATCACTGGTGATTTCGAGAATAAGTTTTTCAAAATCAGTATCCTGCCCTACCCTGAAATTTTCAACACTATATTTGACATGCTTAATAGGTGAAAACACCGAATCAAGGGTAATCATTCCGATCGGGGCATCCGGAATTTTGTTGTCTTCAATGGTTTTATAACCTCTGCCTCTTTTGATAATGATTTCCATATCAAGATGTACGGATGGTTCCATACTGCAGATAACCAATTCGGGATTTAATACTTCAAAACAGTTTGAAGCTTTTCCGATTTCAGCAGCAAGAAATTCATCTTTACCTGAAATAGAAACGAACACTTTTTCTTCGTTTTCTTCAGCTATTTGTTTAAATCTGACCTGTTTCAGGTTTAAAACAATATTCACGACATCTTCCCTGACACCTTCGATAGTTGAAAACTCCTGCTCAATGCCATCAATTTTAATGTTAGTAATAGCAAAGCCCTCTAAAGAAGAAAGAAGAACACGTCTGATGGCATTGCCAATAGTAACACCATATCCTTTTTCGAGAGGATAGAATTCAAAAACCCCCTTTGAATCAGAGGATTTTTGCATAATTACACGTTCTGGTTTTTGAAAAGGAATAACTCCCATAATTATTATTATTTTTATTGCTTGGAATAGAATTCAACAATGAGGTTTTCCCTGATGTTTTCAGGGATTTCTTCTCTTTCCGGATAATTGACAAATTTTCCTGTTTTGGTTTCATTATCCCATTCAATCCACGGATAATGATTTCTTTTCGAGCTCAGGGCATTCTGAACCAGTTCAAGAGATTTTGATTTTTCCCTTAACGAAATGATGTCCCCCGGTTTTAGCTGGAAAGAAGGAATGTTTACTACCCGCTGATTGACCATGACATGTTTGTGAATCACAAGTTGGCGTGCGGCTGCCCTTGTGCGTGTCAGACCAAGGCGGTAAACGGAATTATCGAGACGTGCCTCAAGAAATTTAAGCAGGTTATCACCGGTTTTACCTTGTTTTCTGGCGGCTTTTTCAAAGAGGTTCCTGAACTGACGTTCGAGCAAACCATAAGTATATTTTGCTTTTTGTTTTTCCTGTAACTGAATGGCATATTCAGTCATTTTACCCTTTCTTCTGGCAGCCGGTGATGATTTTTTGCTTAAAGTTTTATCCGGGCCAAAAATAGGATCTTTAAATCTTCTGGCTATTTTTGATTTTGCACCTATGTATCTTGCCATTTTCTTTCTTAATTTTATTCAACAATTAAACTCTTCTTCTTTTCGGGGGGCGGCATCCGTTATGGGGGATGGGCGTAGTGTCGTGAATAGAGGTTATTTCAATCCCTGTATTATTGATGGTTCTGATAGCTGCATCACGTCCTGCACCCGGTCCTTTCACATAAGCATCGGCACGTCTGACACCCAGCTCAAAAGCTACCTTGGCACAGTCTTCTGCTGCTTTCTGTGCGGCATAAGGTGTGTTTTTCTTTGAGCCTCTGAATCCCATTTTTCCGGCTGATGACCATGATATCACCTGTCCACTACTGTTGGTAATGGTTACAATGATATTGTTGAATGTTGCTTTGACGAAAATAATTCCTATTGGGTCAACAACGACCTTTCTTTTCTTAACCGTTCTGACTCTTTGTTTCTTTGCCATTTAATTATTTTTTACCGACTTGTTTTTTATTTGCAATTGCTCCTTTTTTCTTTCCCTTACGAGTGCGTGCATTGGTATGCGTACGTTGTCCTCTGACAGGCAATCCTTTACGGTGACGTATTCCACGATAACATCCGATATCTATCAGCCTCTTTATGTTCATCTGAACTTCCGACCTTAATTCACCTTCAGTTTTGTACTCTTCGTTAATAATATTACGGATAGCTACCAACTGTTCGTCTGTCCACTTATCTACCTTTAAGGAAAAATCAACGCCTGCCTTTTCAAGTATTTTACGGGCTGATGATTTTCCTATTCCATAAATATAAGTCAGGCTAATATCGCCACGCTTATTGGGTAATTCAATTCCTCGAATACGTGCCATAGTTTATCCTTGTCTTTGTTTATTTCTTGGATTTTTTTTGTTAATCACAAATAATTTTCCCTTTCTTCTGACAATTTTGTCTTCCGGGCTTCTTTTTTTAATAGATACTCTTACTTTCATAATCTTTACTTATATCTGAAAATTATTCTTCCTTTTGAGAGGTCGTAAGGCGACATTTCGACCTTAACCTTATCATCGGGCAAAATGCGGATATAGTTCATACGCATTTTACCTGAAATATGGGCAAGAATCACATGTCCGTTTTGCAGACGGACCCTGAACATGGCATTTGGCAATGCTTCAGTAACTATTCCATCCTGGACTATTATTGCGTCTTGTTTTCCCATAGTTTATCAATATGATCCTGTTGTTCCTGTTCTTCCTTTTATTCTTCCTGATTTCATTAAACCATCGTAATGTCTCATCAGCAAATGACTTTCAATTTGTTGCAGAGTATCCAGAATAACCCCCACCATAATCAGCAGGGATGTTCCGCCAAAAAACTGAGCAAACTGTGTATTGACATTAAACATTTTTGCAAAAGAAGGCATAATGGCCACAAAGGCAAGGAAAATTGACCCCGGAAAAGTAATACGGCTCATAATGGAATCGATGTAGGAGGCTGTTTTTTTACCGGGTTTAATGCCCGGGATGAAACCACCGTTACGTTTCAGATCATCTGCTATCTGGGTCGGGTTGATGGTAACTGCTGTGTAAAAGTAGGTAAATAATATTATCATCAGAGCGTAAATAAAGTTATAGCCAAAAGAGGTATAATCATTCAGTGCCCCGACCAGACCTCTCCATGCACTGCTGTTGGGGAAAAACTGGGCAATGGTGGCAGGTATAAACATAATTGCCTGAGCAAAGATGATAGGCATCACACCGGCAGCATTAACCTTTAGTGGCAAATACTGGCGGACACCTCCATATTGTTTGTTACCAACGATTCTTTTCGCATATTGGACAGGTATTCTTCGAGTCCCCTGAACCAACAGTATTGTTCCCAGGATGACAAAGAGAAGGGCAACAATTTCAATGAAAAACACGACCAGCCCGCCACCGGTTTCGCTCAGCCGCATGTCGAATTCGGCAAAGAGAGCCAACGGAAGACGTGCTACGATACCAATCATAATAATGAGAGAAATACCATTTCCGATGCCGCGGTCGGTAATTTTTTCACCCAGCCACATGACAAACAAGGTTCCGCAGGTAAGGAGGATGATATTGGTCATCATGAAAAATGCCGGAGACATCACCTCAGGATGAGCAACGGAAACAATTGCCCCGCTTGCCTGATTTCTAAGGTTTACCAGAAAAGCAACCGATTGAGAAGCAGTCACGGCAATGGTCAGAACCCTTGTAATCTGATTCATCTTTTTTCTGCCGGATTCACCTTCTTTCTGAAGACGCTGGAAGTAAGGGACAGCAATTGTAAGTAACTGAATAACGATAGAAGCTGAAATATAAGGCATAATGCCAAGCGCAAAAATGGAAGCTCTGGAAAAAGCACCCCCTGCAAATAAGTTGATCAGTCCGAGAATACCTTCGCTGGCCTGTTTCTGATAAGCAGTCAAGGCGTTGGGATCAATTCCTGGTAAAACCACGTAAGAACCTAATCTGTAAATGGCTACAAAGCCAAGGGTAAACAACACCCTGACTCTCAGGTCTTCAATTTTCCAGATGTTTTGTATGGTTTGTATCAGCTTCCGCATTTATTTGATTTTTGTTGCTATGCCACCATTTTTTTCAATATTGTTCAATGCACTTTGAGAAAAAGCATGTGCTTCGATTTCCAGTTTTGTCGTCAGTTCACCTTTTCCAAGTATTTTCACCAGTTTGTTTTTTGATACCAGTCCATACTTCTGATAGGTTTCCAGATCGAATTTTTCAATCTGATACTTATCGTGTAACTCCTGAAGCTTGCTGAGGTTAACAGGAATATATTCCACTCTTGTTGGATTTTTAAATCCGAATTTGGGTACCCTTCTTTGGAGAGGCATCTGTCCTCCTTCATGTCCTATTTTCCGGGAATAACCCGATCTTGATTTGGCACCTTTGCTACCTCTGCCGCTGGTACCACCTTTTTTTGAACCTTCTCCGCGTCCAAGCCTTTTTCCTGCTTTATGAACCGATCCTTCTGCTGGTTTTAGATTGCTTAAATCCATATTTTTTACTTATATTCTACTTTCACCAAATGTTTAACTTTCTCTATCATTCCCAGAATCTGCGGGGTTTCAGTATGACAGACCTTACTGTTTACTCTCGACAAGCCCAGTGCTTCGACTGTTTTACGTTGTTTGACAGGCCTGTCGATAAGGCTTTTCACCAGTGTTATTTCAAGTTCTCTCATATTCAGCCGTTAAAAACTTTATCTAATTCAATATTTCTTACTTTTGCAACGGTATAGGCATCTCTCATTTCAGTCAGTGCGCGTACGGTAGCTTTAACTACATTATGAGGATTGGAAGATCCTTTTGATTTGGCAAGAATATCAGTAATTCCGGCACTTTCGAGTACAGCACGCATAGCACCCCCAGCCACTACTCCTGTACCAGGTCCTGCCGGCTGCAAATACACCTTTGCTCCTCCAAACTTTGCGGTCTGGGCATGAGGAATGGTTCCTTTGACTACCGGTACCTGAAGCAGATTTTTTTTGGCATCATTGACACCCTTGGCAATGGCTTCTGTAACCTCTCTTGCTTTTCCCAATCCAAATCCGATGACACCGTCATTATTTCCAACCACGACAATAGCTGCAAAGCTAAAGGTACGTCCACCTTTGGTAACCTTGGTAACCCTGTTGATGGCAACTACTCTTTCTGAGAGTTCTATTTCGCTCGTTTTAATTCTTTTTATGTTATGATCCATTTTTTCAGCACTTTTTTAGTTAAAATTGCAATCCGCCTTCCCTTGCACCTTCCGCAAATGCTTTCACACGTCCATGATATAGAAAACCATTCCTGTCGAATACTACTTTACTGATGTTCTTTTCAACAGCTTTTTCAGCAAGTCTTTTTCCGGCAAGTCTGGCTATTTCTGATTTGGTTTTTCCTTTGACATCAAAATCAGGTTTTAAGGAACCTACTGAAGTCAGTGTTATTCCATGAATATCGTCAATGATTTGTCCGTAAATGTGTGAGTTGCTTCTGAAAACACTTAACCTCGGAATATCAGGAGTGCCTTTTATCTTCTTCCTGATCCCCATTTTGATTCTTAATCTTCTCTGTCTTTTCTTCTTTATGCTATCCATATCTGTATTTTTTATCCAGCGGCTGTTTTACCAGCTTTCCTTCTAATAGTTTCATTAACGAATTTAATACCTTTACCTTTATATGGTTTAGGTTTACGTAAAGCTCTGATTTTTGATGCAACCAGTCCGAGAAGCTCTTTATCGTGGCTCTGAAGCGTAATGACCGGGTTTTTACCTTTAAGGGTTTCAGTTGTTACTTTTACTTCATCGGGTAAAATAAAAACAACGTCATGTGAAAAGCCCAGGGACATTTCAAGATTTTGTCCGTTTGAATTAACTTTATACCCTACACCTACGACTTCCTGCTGATAAGTGAATCCTTCTGATACTCCATGAATCATATTGGCAATCAGCGTCCTTGACAATCCGTGAAGTGAACGGTGACGTTTTTGTTCGCTTGGCCTTTCGACAGTTAAAATATTACCTTCTATTTTAAAAATCATTTCAGGGCTGAATTGTCTCGAAAGTTCTCCTTTCGGGCCTTTTACGGTAATAAAATTCCCTTTTGAGATATTCACCTGAACGCCTGCAGGTATGGTAACCGGTTTTTTACCTATTCTTGACATTTGCTCAACATTTTAATAAACATAACAAATAAGTTCTCCACCAACATTGTTTTTTCGTGCTTCCTTGTCGGTCATTATTCCTTTGGAAGTTGAAACAATGGCAATACCCAACCCATTAATAATCCGGGGAAGTTCATCTTTTCCACGATATTGTCTCAGACCGGGTGTCGAAATTCTTCCGATTTTTTTAATTGCAGATATACCAGTAATCGGGTCATACTTCAGGGCTATTTTTATTTTTGTTCTTGATGGTGATGTATTTTCAATTTTGTAATTCAAAATATAGCCTTGTTCAAATAAAATTCTTGTTATTTCATTTTTCATAAAAGAACCCTCAACCTCAATAATTCTTTTTCTGGCCTTTGAGGCATTTCTGATGATGGTCAAAAAATCTCCAATGCTATCCATAATATATCTGTTTTTACCAACTTGCTTTTCTAATACCTGGAATAATACCTTTATGAGCCATTTCTCTGAAAACATTACGGCACACGCCAAAATGGTTCATGTTTCCTCTCGGCCTTCCTGTTATCTGACATCTGTTTCTCAGACGCACAGGAGAAGAATTTCTGGGCAGCAGGTCTAATGCTTTCCAGTCTCCTATTTCCTTTAATGCTTTACGCTTTTCTGCGTATTTATCGACCAGCTTTTTTCTCTTTTGGTTCCTGACTATGATTGATAATTTTGCCATTTATTCCTGATTTTTATTTTTAAAAGGTAATCCTAATTCTGACAGTAATACATAAGCTTCTTTATCTGTTTTTGCAGAGGTAACAAAGGTGATGTCGACTCCGTTGATTTTTGACACTTTGTCGAGGTCAATTTCGGGGAAAATGATTTGTTCAGTAATGCCAAACGTATAGTTTCCTCTTCCATCGAAGCCTGCATCGTTTATTCCCCTGAAGTCGCGTACACGAGGTAAGGCAATGCAAATCAGACGTTCAAGAAATTCCCACATGCGGTCGCCCCTGAGCGTCACTTTAACACCTATAGGCATTCCCTGACGAAGTTTGAAGTTTGAGATAGATTTTCTGGCATAAGTTGGAACTGCTTTTTGACCGGCAATCAGAGTCAACTCTTCCACTGCCTTGTCAACCAGTTTTTTATCTGCCACAGCACCATTTACACCCTGATTAATGGAAATTTTTTCCAGCTTAGGCACCTGAATAGTGTTTTTATAGCCCAGCTTTTCCTTTAATACCGGAATAACTTCCTCTAAATACTTCTTTTTATAGTTAGGTATGTAGTTCATTTGTCAATTACCTCCCCTGATTTTTTTGAATACCTGACCAAAATATTTTTTTCGTTCAACTTTCTGCCAACCCGTGTTGGTTGATTGGTTTTCGGATCGACCACCATGAGTTTTGATAAATGTATCGGGGCTTCCTTTTTGATAATGCCACCTTCAGTATTTTTCTGATTTGGTTTTGTATGTTTGGAAATAATGTTGATCCCCTCAACAATGGCTCTTTCTTCCTTGTAAATTACTTCAAGTACTCTGCCTGTTTTACCTTTGTAGTTGCCTGAGATGACCATTACGGTATCACCTTTTTTAATCTTCGGCTTGTAATCTATTCTATCCTTTTTCATAACTTATACAACTTCAGGGGCTAATGAAACTATTTTCATGAATTGTTTGTCACGCAACTCTCTGGCAACCGGGCCAAAAATCCTGGTAGCAACCGGCTCTTTAGCATTGTTGAGCAACACACAGGCATTGTCGTCAAACCTGATGTAGCTTCCGTCTTTTCTCCTGTGTTCTTTTCTTGTTCTGACCACAACAGCTAAAGATACCGTACCTTTTTTAATGTTGCTGGTGGGAATTGCTGATTTAACAGTAACGGTAATTAAATCGCCCACTCTTGCATATCTTCTGCGTGTTCCTCCTAACACATTGATGCAAAGAACTTCTTTTGCACCACTATTGTCAGCGACATTTAATCTGGTTTCTTTCTGTATCATTTTACTTGGCTTTTTCTACTATTTTTACCAAACGCCATCTTTTTCTCTTGCTTAAAGGCCGGGTTTCCATCAGCATGACAAAGTCTCCAATTCCGCATTCATTGTCTTCATCGTGTGCCATGTAGCGGGATGTTTTCCTGATGGTCTTTTTATATTTCGGATGTATTACGCGTCTTTCAACTGCAACGATAACGGTTTTGTCGGCTTTGTTGCTAACAACCTTTCCTGTTACAACCTTTCTGCTGTTCCTTTCAACTAATGCTTGTTCCATGCTTTATTTATTTTCATTTAATTGCCGGATTCTCAATTCTGTCTTCAGTCTGGCTATTTTTCTTCTTGTTTCCCTGATTTTCATCGGATTGTCAAGAGGAGAAATTTTATGTGTCAGCTTCATTTTTACATAGCGAATCTGTTCTTCTTCTATCAGGTCTTTTAATTCCTTATTGGTCAGATCCTGTATTTCCTTGTATTTCATAACTCCGGCTCTTTTATACGTTTTCTTCTACATAATCTTTTCTGACTACTACTTTAGTAGCAAGGGGCAGTTTTTGTGCACCCAGTTCGAGCGCTCTTTTAGCCAGTTGGTAAGAAACGCCTTCTATCTCAAAAATTATTTTCCCAGGCTTGCATACAGCTACCCAATACTCAGGATTTCCTTTTCCTTTTCCCATCCTGACTTCAGCAGGTTTTTTGGTAATTGGCTTGTCAGGGAACAGGCGTATCCACATTTTCCCTTCTCTTTTCAGATAACGGTTGATGGCAATACGGGCTGCTTCAATCTGATTTGAAGTGATACGTGCCGGCTCAAGTCCTTTTAATCCAAAGCTGCCGTATGCTATTTCAGCACCTTTGATGGCAACGCCTTTTATCCTGCCTTTCTGTACCTTTCTGAATTTTGATTTTTTTGGCTGTAACATTTCTGTTAATTTTTCAGTTCACTTACTTTCTTTTTCTCTGTCCTAATCTTTTGGGAGCTTTTCTCGTCTTATCTGTCGAAACGCCAAAGTTCATTGAAAGGTCTCTTCTTCCGAAAACCTCTCCTTTGCATATCCATACTTTTACACCTATTGTTCCGTAGATGGTCTGCGAATCGACATGGGCATAGTCAATGTCGGATCTGAAAGTATGAAGAGGAATACGTCCTTCTTTATATTCTTCAGTCCTTGCCATTTCAGCCCCCCCCAATCTTCCCGAACATTTAATTTTTATTCCCTGTGCTCCGACTCTCATGGTTGAAGCCACTGCCATTTTCATGGCTCTTCTGTAGCTCATCCTTGCCCTGATTTGTGAAGCAATATTTTCTGCTACCAGCTGGGCTTCAAGCTCCGGTCTTCTTATTTCGTAAATATTGATCTGTACGTCTTTATTTGTAAGCTTTTTTAATTCTTCCTTGAGTTTATCAACTTCGTTGCCACCCTTTCCGATGACCAGTCCCGGACGGGAGGTATGAATGGTTACAGTAATTCTTTTTAATGTTCTTTCAATTACTATTCTGGCAATACCACCCTTCGACAAACGTGCATTGACATATTGTCTGATCTGATGGTCTTCCATAAGTTTTGCGGCAAAATCTTTTTCGCCATACCAGTTTGATTCCCATCCCCTGATAAAACCAAGTCGTAATGCTATCGGATTTACTTTTTGTCCCATAAATTATTCTGCTATATTTTCCTGAATGTTTTCGTCAATATTTTCATTTTGTTCTTCAATCGTATAATCATTTTCATCATAAGACTGAATTTCGAGTGTGATATGATGAGAGCGTTTCCTGACACGGTAGCCCCTTCCCTGAGGAGCAGGACGTAAACGTTTCAGCATGCTTCCATTGTCAATCATCAGTTTGGAAATGAAAAGTTCGCTTTCTTCAATCCTGCTGTCTTCATTAATATTTCTGTAGTTATGAATAGCTGAAATCAGCAGTTTTTCCAGCACCGTTGCATAGGCTTTCCTGCTTTGATATTTAAGAATATTCAAAGCATCTTCTACACTTTTTCCACGGATTAAATCAGCCACTAACCTCATTTTCTGAGGTGAATATGGAACGTTTTTAAGATGAGCTGTTGTTTTCATGCTTTATTTTTTAACAGGGTGACCACGGAAGTTACGGGTAGGTGCAAATTCACCAAGTTTATGTCCGACCATATTTTCCGTAACATATACAGGGATAAACTTGTTTCCATTATGTACAGCAAAGGTATGGCCTACAAAGTCGGGAATAATCATCGACCTTCTTGACCATGTTTTAATAACGGCCTTTTTGTTTTTTTCATTCAGTTCCTGGACTTTCTTTTCCAGTTTAAATGAAACATAAGGGCCTTTTTTAATTGATCTTGCCATAAACTACTTTTTCCTCCTTTCAATAATCATTTTATTGCTATATTTTGTTTTGCTTCTTGTTTTCTTTCCCTTGGCATAGAGTCCTTTACGTGAACGGGGATGACCTCCGGAAGCTTTACCTTCACCACCACCCATGGGATGATCGACCGGGTTCATGGCAACACCACGGTTGCGCGGGCGAATTCCCAGCCAGCGATTTCTCCCTGCTTTCCCCTTTTTAACCAGGTTGTGATCTGGATTGGAAACTACTCCAATGGTGGCCATGCAATTAACGAGTACCCTGCGAACTTCGCCTGAGGGCATTCTTAAAACGGCATATTTGCCTTCCTTAGCCATCAGCTGGGCATAAGTACCGGCACTACGGGCAAGCTCTCCTCCTTTTCCGGGATGCAGTTCGATGTTATGAACAAAAGAACCTAACGGAATATTGCTCAGCTTCATGGCATTGCCAATTTCAGGAGCTACTTCTCCGCTTTCAACCTTCTGACCTACTTTTACGCCATTGGGTGCAATGATATAGCGTTTTTCTCCGTCTGCATATTTGACCAGCGAAATAAACGAAGTTCTGTTTGGATCGTATTCCACCGATTGGATAGTGCCCGGAATATTAAATTTATCGCGTTTGAAATCAATCAGACGGTATTTTTGTTTATGTCCTCCACCGATATAACGCATCGTCCTTCTACCCTGATTATTTCTTCCGCCAGATTTCCTGACCGGGACAAGCAGACTTTTCTCAGGTTGGTTGGTTGTTAACTCTTCATAAGCGTTTACTACTGCAAAACGCTGTGCTGAGGTTATTGGTTTTAATCTTTTTAAAGTCATCTTACTTATAAATTACTATAGAAATCAATAACTTGTCCTTCTTTTAGCGTTACTATTGCTTTTTTGAATCCTCTTGTTCTTCCCTTGATGATATTCTTTTTGGTATATCTGGTCTTCGGTTTTCCTCCGTAAATAATGGTGTTTATCTGCATGACCTCCACTCCATAAAGCTTTTCAACTTCTTTTTTAATTGATTCTTTTGAAGCCTTCTTATCGACAATAAACCCATATTTATTGAGTTTTTCACCCATTGACGAATACTTTTCGGTAATCACGGGTCTTTTTATCACGCTCATATTTCCTAATTCAAAAAAGTTTTTTTAATAATTTCAACAGAACTCTCGGTCAAAACAAGCAAATCATTGTCTAAAATCACGTAGGTATTCAAATTTTCAGGGGGGCAAATATAGGTATTTGACAGATTTCTGCCTGATAAATAAATATTTTCTTTTTCAATATTTACGACAAAAAGATTCTTGCTGTCTTTGGCCTGAAGATTCTTTAAAATTGATGCAAATTCTTTTGTTTTTGGCTGTTCAAAATCGAAATCTTCAACGACTTTGATTTTGTTTTCAATCAACTTGTAGCTTAAAGCAGATTTACGTGCCAGCTCCCTGACTTTCTTGTTGAGTTTGATGGCATAATCACGGGGACGCGGGCCGAATATTCTTCCGCCTCCTCTGAACAATGGGTTTTTAATACTGCCCACCCTGGCAGCACCGGTTCCTTTTTGTCTTCTCAGTTTTTTTGTTGAACCGGATACCTCTGCTCTTTCTTTAGCTTTGTGTGTTCCCTGACGAAATGAAGCCATAATCCTTTTGACATCCAGATAAATAGCATGGTCGTTAGGTTTTACGGCAAAAATTTCATCCGGCAGGTCAATCTGCCTGTCAGTTTTTTCACCATTTATCGTATAAACTTCTACTTTCATAGTCTTTTATTTCTCAATAATAATGTATGAACCTTTATATCCCGGTACGGGGCCATTCAGATACATGAGGTTGTGTTCTCTGTCGATTCTGGCCACTTGCAGGTTGATAATCTTAACTTTTTTATTTCCTGTTCTGCCAGCCATTCTCAAACCTTTAAAAACACGGGAAGGGAATGACGAAGCGCCAACAGAACCCGGAGCCCTGAGCCTGTCGTGCTGACCGTGGGTGGATCCTCCTACCCCGCTGAACCCATGACGTTTGACAACACCCTGAAATCCTTTTCCTTTGGAAATACCTGTTACGTCAACCCATTCATTTTCATTAAAAATGCTAATATCGAGGGTATCTCCGAGTTTGATTTTTTCAACACCCGGATATTTTCTCAGATTTCTGAATTCTACCAATTTTGATTTAGGTGTGGTACCGGCTTTTTTGAAATGACCCATTAAAGCTTTTGTTGTATTCTTTTCCTTCTTTTCGCCAAATGCCAGCTGAACAGCATTATAACCTTCCTTATCAATGTTTTTCAATTGGGTAACCACACAGGGCCCTGCCTGAATAACGGTACAGGCTATGTTTTCACCAGCTTCGGTGAAAATCCTTGTCATGCCTAATTTTTTTCCAATAATGCCTACCATAATTATACTTTTATTTCTACATCAACACCTGCAGGTAATTCGAGCTTCATCAATGCATCCACTGTTTTCGAGCTTGTACTGTAAATGTCTATTAATCTCTTATGAGAACAAAGTTCAAACTGTTCACGGGAAGTCTTGTTGACGTGTGGTGAACGAAGTACTGTAAATATTTTTCTTTTTGAAGGTAAAGGTATTGGCCCGTTCACAATGGCTCCGGTAATCTTCACCGTTTTGACTATTTTTTCAGCCGATTTGTCCACCAGGCTATAGTCAAAAGACCTTAATTTGATTCTGATTTTTTGAGTTCCCATATTTATTTCTTAGTTAAAAAAGAAATCTCCTTTAATTTTTGCTAATACTTTTTTCTGAATATCTTCTGGTACAATCTGATAGTGTGAAAAGGTAACTGTCGAAAGTCCACGTCCTGAAGTAAGTGTCCTTAAAACGGTAACATACCCGAACAGCTCAGAAAGAGGAACTTTTGCCTTGACAATCTGAGAAATTCCACGGATATCAGCTCCTTCTATCTGTCCGCGTCTGCGGTTCAGGTCGCCAATCACATCGCCCAGATATTCTTCGGGTGTTACTACTTCCACACTCATGATGGGTTCCATCAACACTGCCCCACACTTTTTGGCGGCTTCACGAAAACCAAGTCTGGCAGCTGATTCAAACGACAGGGAATCGCTGTCAACAGGGTGATAGCTGCCATCTATCAGCCTGATTTTCACTGCTTCAACCGGAAAGCTGGCCAGAACACCATTATTGATGGCCATTTTAAATCCTTTTTCAATTGCCGGGATGAATTCCCTGGGGATATTTCCGCCTGTTATTTCATTGATAAACTGAACGCCTTTTACTCCAGGATCAGCAGGCCCCAATTCAAACTCAATGTCAGCAAATTTACCTTTTCCTCCTGTTTGTTTTTTGTAAACTTCACGATGCCGGGTTGATTTGGTCAATGCTTCTTTGTAGGCTACTTCGGGTGTACCCTGGTTGCAGTTGATATTGAATTCTCTCCTGAGACGGTCTAAAATAATTTCGAGATGAAGCTCTCCCATTCCGCTGATGACCGTTTGCCCTGTTTCGTTATTGACTTTGACATTAAAAGTAGGATCTTCTTCAGCCAGTTTGTTCAGTGCGATAGCCATTTTATCCATGTCGGCCTGAGTTTTAGGCTCAACAGCAATACCAATAACAGGTTCAGGAAAATCTATTGACTCCAGAAAAAGCGGAGCTTTGACATCGGTAAGTGTGTCTCCGGTTTTAATATCTTTGAAGCCAACACCTGCGGCTATATCACCTGCCTGTATTTCTTTGATGGGATTCTGCTTGTTGGCATGCATCTGAAACAGACGAGACAATCTTTCTTTTTTACCTGTTCTCACGTTCAGCACTTCCTGACCTGCTTCCATGGTGCCGGAGTAAACCCTGAAATAAGCTAATTTTCCGACATAAGGATCAGTAACAATTTTAAAGACAAGTGCAGTGAACTTTTCATCAGCATCAATCTGCCGATGTTCAACTTTTTCTGTATAAGGATTTACGCCTTCGATAGCAGGCAGGTCGTTGGGAGCAGGCAGATATTTAACTACTCCGTCAAGCAATGGCTGAATACCTTTATTTTTAAAGGAAGCTCCACAAAAAACAGGGGTAACTTTCATTTCAATCGTTGCCTTACGGATGGCTGAATCGAGTTCTTCTGCCGTAATATCTTCTGCAGAAGTAAGGTACTTTTCAAGGATATGGTCATCGTATTCACTGATGGTTTCAATAAGCTGATTCCTAAGGTTTTTCACCTCATCAACCATATCATCAGGAATATCGGCATGGTAATAGGTCATCCCAAAGTCATTTTCATCCCAGATGAGAACGCGTTGGTTGATGACATCAATATTGCCTGTAAATGTAAGTTCTTCACCAAAAGGAATAAACAGTGGCAAAGGATTGGCAGCCAGTTTGGTTTTAAGCTGTTCGATTACGCCAAAATAGTCAGCGCCCGGGCGATCGAGTTTATTGATAAATGCAATCCTTGGGACATGATATTTATTTGCCTGTTTCCAGACGGTTTCCGATTGAGGTTCCACCCCTCCGACAGCACAGAACAGAGCAATGGCACCATCGAGCACACGCAGCGAACGCTCAACTTCAACGGTGAAGTCAACATGTCCGGGAGTATCTATAATATTAATGGTATATTCGGTATTATTAAAATTCCAGAAAACACGGGTAGTAGCAGCGGTGATAGTAATACCTCTTTCCTGCTCCTGAACCATCCAGTCCATGGTAGCAGCACCCTCATGAACTTCCCCGATTTTGTAATTAATACCTGTGTAATATAAAATACGTTCGGTCGTAGTGGTTTTTCCGGCATCAATATGAGCCATAATCCCAATATTCCGTTGTTTGCTCAAATCCGTTTTAACCATTACAACCACGAGTATTAAACTTTAAAATGCGAAAATGCTTTATTGGCCTCAGCCATTTTATGTGTATCTTCTTTCTTCTTTACTGCTGAACCTTCATTGTTGTAGGCAGAAAGAATTTCGGAAGCAAGTTTTTCAGCCATAGATCGTCCGCTTCTTTTACGGGCGAAGCCGTAAAGCCATCTCATGCCCAGCGACATGCGCCTGCTTTCATTGATTTCGGTTGGAATCTGAAAAGTGGCACCACCAATTCTTCTACTTTTAACTTCCACAACGGGCATGACATTATATAATGCTGTTTTAAAAACTTCAAGTTCCGGTTTTTCTTTGTTTTTATTTTTGATGATGTCCAAAGCTCCATAAACCACGTTGTATGCAACGCTCTTTTTTCCGTCCCACATCAGCGCATTGACAAATTTCTGTAAAACAACATCACCATATTTTGGATCAGGTTTAATTTCACGCCTTTTTGGTCTGCTTTTTCTCATGATCTGCTATTTTTTTTGTTTTGGACGTTTTGCACCATATTTTGATCTTCCCTGTTTACGACCGTCAACACCGAGGGTATCGAGAGCTCCCCTGATAATATGATACCTCACACCAGGCAAGTCTTTCACCCTACCTCCCCTGATTAAAACAATGGAGTGTTCCTGAAGGTTATGTCCTTCACCCGGAATATATACGTTAACTTCCTTACCATTTGATAATCTGACTCTTGCAACTTTTCGCATGGCAGAATTCGGCTTTTTGGGAGTCGTAGTATATACTCTGGTACATACTCCTCTTTTCTGAGGACAAGAATCGAGCGCAGGGGACTTACTTTTCTTAATAACTTCCGCCCGCCCTTTTCTAACTAATTGCTGTATCGTTGGCATACAATAAAATTATTTCAATTTTTTTGGACTGCAAAGGTATAAACTCTTTTCAAAATTAATTAACTATAAAAAAATATTTTTTTCATCAGGCCTGAGGAGTAGGTCCGCCAAAATTCAAAGGAATACCTTCATATCCGTCATCAGTACGGATTTGGCCAAACTGATTTTCGAATTTCTGGATATTGTCCTGCAATGCACGAAGTAGTCTTTTCGCATGCTGAGGAGTCAATATTATCCTTGATTTCACTTTCGCACGATTCACTCCCGGCATAATCTTAATGAAATCAATGATAAATTCTGAATGTGAATGCGTAATGATAGCCAGATTGGAATAAATCCCATCTGCAATTTCCTCAGGAAGCTCTACATTAATTTCATTTCCATGTTTTTTTTGATCATCCATATTCTTCTATTATTCTTCTCCTAACAATTCCTGATATTCTTCCATTGAACCTACCACCAGATTTTCAAATTCACGCAAACCGGTTCCTGCAGGTATTTTATGCCCTACAATGACATTTTCCTTAAGTCCGAACATCAGGTCAACTTTTCCTGCTACTGCAGCTTCGTTCAATACTTTGGTGGTTTCCTGGAATGAAGCAGCCGACAACCAGCTGTTTGTTCCCAGACTTGCACGGGTAATCCCCTGTAACAACGGACTTACTGTGGCCGGAATACCGTCTCTGGCTTCGACCAGTCTCTTGTCTTTACGTTTCAGGTTTGAATTTTCTTCCCTTAACCTTCTGGCACTGATGATTTGTCCTTTTTTAAGGCTTGGGGAATCTCCTTCGTCAATAACGACCTTTTTATCGTAAATCCAGTTGTTTTCTTTGATCACTTCAAACTTGTCAACTGCATCTCCTTCAAGGAATCTGGTGTCACCAGGATTTTCAATAGTAACCTTCTGCATCATCTGCCTGACAATGACTTCAATGTGTTTGTCATTGATTTTCACACCCTGAAGCCTGTAAACTTCCTGAATTCCGTTCAGGATGTATTGCTGAACAGCATAAGGTCCTTTGATTTTCAAAATATCTGCCGGGGTAATGGCACCGTCAGATAAAGGACTTCCGGCTTTCACAAAGTCGTTTTCCTGAACAAGAATATGCTTGGACAGAGGCACAAGGTACTTTTTAACATCACCCTGATTGGAAGTAACAATGATTTCACGGTTACCTCTTTTAACAGAACCAAAGCTGATTATACCGTCAATTTCGCTGATGATAGCCGGATTTGACGGATTTCTTGCTTCAAAGAGTTCGGTAACACGTGGCAGACCACCGGTAATATCCCTTGTTCTTGTGGTAGAACGAGGAATTTTGATCAATATCTGGCCTGCATGTATTCTTTCTCCGTCTTCGACTTTGAGGATACCACCAACAGGGGCATTGTAATCCTTAATAATCTCACCATTTTCTTCAATAAAAATGGAAGGTATTTTTGTCTTATCCTTGGTATCGGTAATCACTTTTTCACGGTGGCCGGTTTGCTCATCAGCTTCTTCACGATAGGTAATACCCTCGATAACATTTTTGAATCTGATAGTACCGGTATATTCGGAAATAATAAGGGCATTATATGGGTCCCATGAACAGATACGGTCGCCCTTTCTGATTTCTGTATTGTCTTTTACATTCAGCAAAGCACCATAAGGTATGTTGTGGGTATAAATGACAGCCCTCAGTTTTTTATCCAGAATTCTGATTTCTCCAGTACGGCTGACCACAACTTCTTTTTCTTCTCCATTTTCCTCATACCTGACAGTCCTCATTGCTGAGAATTCAAGGATACCATCTATTTTTGCATTGATATAACTTTCAGAAGCGATCTGGGAAGCAGCACCACCAACGTGGAAAGTACGGAGTGTCAGCTGGGTACCCGGCTCTCCGATGGATTGTGCGGCAATGACTCCCACAGCTTCTCCTTTCTGCACCATCTGATTGTTGGCGAGATTACGTCCATAACATTTTTCACAAACCCCATTACGTGATTCGCAGGTCAGAACCGACCTGATTTCAACGCTTTCAATAGGGCTGTCTTCAATTTTCTGTGCCAGCTCTTCAGTGATTTCCTGTCCGGCTTCAATAATAAGTTCACCCGTCAGCGGATGGTAAACATCATGCAGAGCTACCCTGCCAAGAATACGGTCATAAAGCGATTCGACTATCTCTTCGTTATCTTTCAGTGCTGAAATGGTAAGTCCCCTCAATGTTCCACAGTCTTCTTCCCTGACCACCACGTCTTGTGCAACATCATGAAGCCTTCTGGTCAGATAACCGGCATCTGCTGTTTTAAGAGCGGTGTCAGCCAAACCTTTACGAGCACCGTGTGAGGAAATAAAGTACTCAAGAACCGACAAACCTTCTTTAAAGTTTGAAATAATAGGATTCTCAATAATTTCACCGGTATTACCTCCTGAGACGTGTTTTTTAGGTTTTGCCATCAGTCCTCTCATCCCGCCAAGCTGTCGAATCTGTTCCTTGGAACCCCTTGCACCTGAATCAAGCATCATATAGATAGGATTAAAGCCATCAAGGTCTTCCGACAAATGTTTCAGCAGATGCTTGGTAACAGAGTTGGTGATTCTTGTCCAGATGTCGATCACCTGATTATATCTTTCATTGTTGGTAATAAAACCATTTAGATAGCTTTCGGTGATTTCTTCCACTTCAGCCTGAGCCTGAGCTATCAGCTCTTCTTTTTCAGGAGGAACAGGAATATTGGAAATATTGAAGGAAAGCCCGCCAATAAAAGCATAATGGAATCCAAGGTCTTTGATGTCATCAAGGAATTTAGCCGTTTTTTCGTATCCGGCTAACCTGTAGATTTCATTGATATAATCCCTTAAGGATTTTTTGGTCAGAATATCGTTAATAAAGCCAATTTCTTCAGGAACATATTGGTTAAGAATAACCCAGCCAATCGTTGTATTAACAATTTCATGATAGAAATTTCCATCATGGTCAACCTTACGCACCCTGACATTGACAAATGCATGAAGATCAACCACCTGATGGTCGAATGCTATCATGGCTTCTTCGGGTGAATAAAAGTACAGGCCTTCTCCTTTCACAGGATTTTCAGGTGTGCTTTTTCTCCCTTTTGTGAGGTAATAAAGCCCAAGAACCATATCCTGAGAAGGCACTACAATAGGTGAGCCGTTGGAAGGCGACAAAATATTGTGGGATGAAAGCATCAATAACTGTGCTTCGAGAATAGCAGCCTGACTTAGTGGAACATGAACAGCCATCTGGTCACCATCAAAGTCGGCATTGAAACCTGTACAAACAAGAGGATGCAGCTGAATAGCTTTACCTTCAACGAGTTTGGGCTGAAATGCCTGAATACCAAGACGGTGAAGTGTAGGAGCACGGTTAAGTAATACAGGATGTCCTTTTAGTATGTTTTCGAGGATTTCCCAAATGATATTGTCTTTTCTTTCAACGATTTTCTTTGCCGATTTGACTGTTTTGACAATACCTCTTTCAATCAGCTTGCGGATAATGAAAGGTTTAAAAAGCTCGGCAGCCATGGCTTTAGGTAAACCACATTCATGCATTTTCAGGGTTGGCCCCACCACAATGACTGAACGGCCTGAAAAGTCAACACGTTTACCAAGTAAGTTTTGACGAAAACGCCCCTGCTTTCCTTTCAGCATATCGCTCAAGGATTTCAGCGGACGGTTTCCTTCGGTTTTAACAGCACTTGCTTTTCTGGAATTGTCGAATAATGAATCCACTGCTTCCTGAAGCATTCTTTTTTCATTTCTCAGAATCACTTCAGGAGCTTTGATTTCGAGCAGTCTCTTCAACCTGTTGTTTCTGATAACTACCCTTCTGTACAAATCGTTCAGGTCGGATGAAGCAAAACGTCCTCCATCAAGTGGGACTAACGGGCGAAGTTCGGGTGGCATGACCGGTAAAACCTTGATCATCATCCATTCTGGTCTGTTTTCACCATGAAGGTTGGCTTCGCGAAAACTTTCGATAACTTTCAGCCTTTTTAAAGCTTCAGCTTTTCTTTGCTGCGATGTTTCAGTGTTTGCCTTGTGTCTTAATTCATAGGATAATTCATCAAGATTGATTCGTGAAAGTAAGTCATACAGTGCTTCACCCCCCATTTTTGCCACAAATTTATTGGGGTCATTTTCATCAAGATACTGATTTTCATCAGGTAAGGAATCAATTATATCGAGGTATTCCTCTTCTGTCAGAAAATCGAGGGCATTTACACCATCTTTTTCTTTAATTCCGGGTTGAATGACAATATAGCGCTCATAGTAAATTATCATTTCGAGCTTTTTGGAAGAAATTCCAAGCAGGTAGCCGATTTTATTGGGCAATGATTTGAAATACCAGATGTGAGCTACCGGTACAACCAGATTAATATGTCCCATCCTTTCCCTTCTGACACGTTTTTCGGTTACTTCAACGCCACAACGGTCGCAAACAATTCCTTTATAACGTATTCTCTTGTATTTGCCGCAATGACATTCATAATCCTTTGTCGGGCCGAAAATTCTTTCACAAAACAATCCACCCATTTCGGGCTTGAATGTACGGTAATTAATGGTTTCGGGTTTTGTAACTTCACCATACGACCAGTCGAGAATGGTTTCAGGAGAGGCCAGACTTATCTTCATTTTAGTGAAGTTACTGTCTATTTTCTTTTTACTTTTACGAAGCGACATAATATCACTTAATTTTAATTTTTACTCAAATTGAACATCAAGAGCCAGTGCTTTTAACTCATTGATAAGCACGTTGATAGATTCCGGAATGCCATATTCAATAATGGGTTCACCTTTCACGATGGCTTCATACGTTTTGGCCCTTCCGACAATGTCGTCAGATTTAATGGTCAGAACTTCACGCAGCACATTGGAGGCCCCAAAGGCTTCGAGTGCCCAGACTTCCATTTCACCAAAACGCTGACCACCAAACTGTGATTTACCACCCAGAGGCTGTTGTGTAATCAGTGAATAAGGACCGATGGAGCGGGCATGCATCTTATCATCCACCATGTGAACCAGTTTAATCATATAAATCACCCCAACAGTAGCCATTTGGTGGAATCTTTCGCCAGTCAGCCCGTTGTAAAGGTAAGTCCTGCCAAAGGAAGGAAGTCCCGCTTTCTGAATATATTCCTCAATCTGCTCTTCACTGGCACCGTCAAAAATCGGGGTGGCAAACTTAAGTCCTAATTCACGCCCTGCCCAGCCAAGAATAGATTCGTAAATCTGTCCGAGGTTCATACGGGAAGGAACACCCAGAGGATTAAGAACAATATCCACCGGGGTACCGTCTTCGAGGAACGGCATATCTTCTTCAGGAACTATTTTGGCAACAACGCCCTTATTCCCATGCCTACCGGCCATCTTATCCCCTACCTTCAGCTTTCTCTTCTCAGCCACATATACTTTGGCAAGTTTTATCACACCGGTAGGAAGCTCATCCCCAACAGTCAGGGTAAACTGCATACGTTTCAGCCAGCCGCTTTCTGCGTTATACTTACGTTTGTAATTCTGAAGAACCTTTTTAACCAGTTCATTTACCGTTTCGTTGTTTGTCCATTTTTCAGGTCTCAACAGATTGTAATCCTGAATCTTCAGCAGTGCCTTCTGATTAAACTTGTTACCTCGCGGAATGACCACTTCACCATATTCATTAACCACACCACGGCTGGTTTCATTGGCAAGTATTTTCAGCAATTTGTCAATGAGTGCCTGCCTGTACATTTCGCAGTTTTTCTTGTAGGTACTTTCTATCTTTTCAAGATCATCCTTGCTTTTCTGTTTGCCTTCTTTATCTCTTTTTACCCTTTCAAACAGTTTTTTATCAATCACAATACCTACGGAAGATGGTGGCATGCGGAGCGATACATCTTTAACATCACCGGCTTTGTCACCGAAAATAGCACGCAAAAGCTTTTCTTCAGGTGAAGGTTCACTTTCTCCTTTCGGGGTAATTTTTCCAATCAGAATATCCCCTTCCCTGACTTCAGCACCAATCCGGATTAAGCCCATGTCGTCAAGATTTCTGGTAGCATCTTCACTGACATTCGGAATATCGGAAGTAAATTCTTCCATTCCACGTTTAGTATCTCTGACATCCAGTTCATATTCGGTGATATGCAGCGAAGTAAACCAGTCTTCTTTTACAGCTTTTTCCGAAATGACGATAGCATCTTCAAAATTGTATCCCTGCCAGGGCATGAAGGCAACCATCAGGTTTCTCCCCAAAGCAAGCTCACCCTCTACTGTCGAAAATCCATCACAAAGGATTTCACCCTTCTTGACTTTCTGTCCTTTTCTGACAATGGGATTGATACAAATTGCGGTATTTTGGTTGGTGCGTCTGAATTTGGTCAATGGGATAGTAACAACATCTCCTTCGAAATCAATAAGTTGTTCTTCTTCATTCCTTTCATACCGAATGACAATCTTGTTGGCATCTACATATTCGATGGTGCCGTCAAATTCGGCAACAGGGAAAATTCTTGAGTCGCGGGCTACCCTTTCTTCAATTCCGGTTCCCACGATAGGAGCTTCCGGACGAATCAAAGGAACGGCCTGGCGTTGCATGTTTGAACCCATGAGAGCCCTGTTTGCATCATCATGTTCGAGGAAAGGAATCAGGGAAGCAGCCACCGAAACAATCTGGTTAGGTGAAATATCCATATAATTGACCCGCTTGTTGTCAATAATTGAAAACTCACCTCCCTCACGGCATTTGACAAACCTGTTGATAAATGAACCTGTTGATTTATCTAAAGGAGCATTTGCCTGGGCAATGATACATTCATCTTCTTCTTCAGCAGATAGATACTGCACGTTTTCAATTCCGTTCAATACAATACCATCCTGCACCTTGCGGTATGGGGTTTCAATGAATCCCATTTCATTGATTCTTGCATAAACAGCAAGTGTGGAAATAAGACCGATGTTCGGACCTTCAGGTGTTTCGATGGTACATAACCTTCCATAGTGAGTGTAGTGAACGTCACGGACTTCAAAACCAGCCCTGTCGCGGCTCAAACCTCCGGGGCCAAGTGCTGACAATCTTCTCTTATGGGTGATTTCTGCCAATACATTGGTCTGATCCATGAACTGCGACAACTGATTGGTGCCGAAAAACGAATTTAGAACTGACGTCAACGTGCGGGAATTGATCAGATCAACAGGTTTGAAAACCTCATTATCCCTGACATTCATCTTTTCACGTATGGTACGTGCCATCCTTGAGAGCCCGACACTAAACTGACCGTAAAGCTGTTCTCCAACCGTCCTGACCCTCCTGTTGCTAAGATGGTCGATGTCGTCCACATCTGTCTTCGAATTGCTCAACTGAACCAGATATTTGATAATCTTGATGATATCGTCCTGAGTCAGAACCCTGACCGATTCATCAATATTCTGATTTAATTTCCTGTTTAGTCTGTAGCGTCCAACCTGCCCCAGGTCATACCTTTTATCAGAGAAAAACAGTTTTTCAATGATTCCTCTGGCAGTTTCCTCATCGGGTGGATCTGTATTTCTTAACTGACGGTAAATATATTCCAGTGCTTCTTTTGCTGAATTGGAAGGATCTTTCTGAAGGGTATTGTAGATAATTTCGTAATCATTGGCGTTGGTACCTTCTTTATGCAAAATAACTGTTTTTGCATTTGCATTCAGAATCAGGTCGATATGATCTTCAGTCAAAACGGTATCACGTTCGATAATGATTTCATTTCTTTCGATAGAAACCACTTCACCGGTATCTTCATCTACAAAGTCTTCGACCCATTTTCTCAGAATTCTTGCAGCGAGGCGTCTGCCGACAATTTTCTTTAATTCAGTTTTTTTAACTTTAAATTCTTCGGAAAGGTCGAAAAGCTCAAGAATGTCTTTATCGGTCTCATATCCGATAGCACGCAGGAGGGTGGTTACGGGGAACTTCTTTTTTCTGTCGATATAAGCATACATGATGTTGCTGACATCAGTAGCAAATTCCATCCATGAACCTTTAAAAGGAATAACACGTGCCGAATAGAGCCTGACGCCACTCGTATGGTAACTTTGACTGAAGAAAACACCCGGGGAACGGTGCAACTGTGAAACGATGACACGCTCTGCTCCATTAATGATAAAAGAACCCCTGTCGGTCATGTATGGGACAGTTCCGAGAAAAACATCCTGAACGGTAGTTTCAAATTCCTCATGTTCTTCATCGGTACAGGAGAGCTTAAGTCTTGCCTTTAATGCAACGCTGTAGGTCAACCCCCTGTCGATACATTCTTCAACCGTAAACTTGGGAGGGTCGATAAAATAATCAAGAAATTCAAGGACAAAGACGCCCCTTGAATCAGTAATGGGGAAATTTTCCTGAAACACCTTGTAAAGGGTTTCGTTTCGTTTTTCTTCCGATAAGGATTCAATCTGAAAAAATTCCCGGAATGATTTCAGCTGAATATCGAGAAAATCAGGATAATCCATTGGGCTTTCAATAGTCCCGAAATTAATCCTTCTTGTATTCATACTATGTTAAATAAGAAATTGACTTTTCAAAAACTATAAGATAAATTATACCTTTTACCAAAAAGCATTGGTAAAAGGTATAACCTCGAGGATGATATGTAAATTGACACAGAAGTGATAGAATTATTTTAGTTCAACCTCTGCACCAACTTCTTCTAATCTTGCTTTAAAACTTTCAGCCTCTTCTTTTGAAATACCTTTTTTGACTTCTTTGGGAGCAGCATCAACGAGGTCTTTTGCTTCTTTAAGACCTAATCCGGTGATATCTTTCACAACTTTAACAACCTGAAGTTTAGCACCTCCGGCACTCTTCAGAATAACATCAAATGATGTTTTTTCTTCCACAACTTCAGCTTCTGCGGTGGCTCCGGCAACGGGGGCTGCCACAGCTACTGCTGCTGCTGCTGGTTCAATTCCATATTCATTTTTCAATAAAGCGGTAAGTTCATTGACTTCCTTAACAGTGAGATTCACTAACTCTTCAGCAATCGCTCTAATATCTGCCATTTTTTAAAATTTTAGTAGTGATTTATAAATTTTTTAATAAGTTACTTTTTTGATAATGTTTCCAAAACACCCATAATTTCCTGTCCCTTGCTGTTCAGGGCCGAGACCAGATTTCTGATCGGTGAATTCAGCAAGCCGACTAATTCGCCAAGAAGTTCATTTTTCGATTTGATGTTCATCAGCGAATCGACAAGATTATCGCCTACATAGACCGATTCTTCGATATATGCGGCTTTAATGTCGGGTTTTGTTGCTTTTTTCCTGAATTCCTTAATGACTTTTGCAGGAGCTGTCGGATTATCACAAAACATCAGTGATGATGGTCCTTTCAGACTCTTCACCAGCTCTTCATTATTCAGGTTAAGTTTTTCAAGTGCTTTGACAATCAGCGTATTTTTGGATACTATCAGGCTGATTCCATTTTTATGGCAAAGCTTTCTTAATTCAACGGTGTCTTTCACACTAAGCCCGGATACATCGGCAATAATAAAATTATTCTTTTTGCTGATGATGTCGGCAAGCTCGTTGACTATTTCGTATTTCTTTTCCTTATTCATAATCTAAACTTTAAATACCTGGAATGGATTTAATATCAATTTCAATTCCCGGACTCATGGTGCTCGATAAAGTAATTCCTTTGAAATAGGCTCCTTTGGCTGCAGCCGGACGTAATTTTTGTATGGTTTGCACCAACTCATTTACGTTTTCAAAAAGCTGTTCGGGAGTAAATGATACACGGCCTACTGTTGTATGGATAATTCCGTATTTATCAACTTTGAAGTCAATTTTACCACTTTTTACTTCCCTGACTGCCTTTGGAATATCATTGGTAACCGTACCTGATTTTGGATTGGGCATTAATCCTCTCGGCCCCAGAATTTTACCAAAACGTCCAAGTTTTGGCATAATGTCGGGGCTGGTGATAATGATATCAACGTCTGTCCAGCCATCCTTAATTTTATCAAGATAGGTATCGAGTCCGACATAATCGGCACCGGCTTCCCTGGCTGCTTCTTCCACATCCGGATTACACAATACCAGTACTTTAAGTTCTTTTCCTGTGCCATGAGGCAAGGTGGAAACCCCTCTGACCATCTGATTGGCTTTTTTGGGATCGACACCCAACCGGACATCAATATCCACAGAGGCGTTGAACTTGGTATAAGTAATATCTTTTACCAGCCTGACAGCTTCTTTCAGCTCATACAACTTACCCTTTTCAATCTTCGACAGGGCGGCTTTTCTATTTTTTGTTAAAGTTGTCACTTCTCAATTTTTTTAATTTTCCCAAGGAGCTACTCCGGTAACTGTAATACCCATACTACGAGCCGTACCGGCTATCATTTTCATCGCTGATTCGAGTTTGGTCGTATTCAGGTCGGGCATTTTATCTTTGGCAATTTCTTCAATTTGTGCCCATGTTACTGATCCTGACTTATTTCTGTTGGGTTCAGCAGAACCTTTCTGAATTTTGGCAGCTTCCAGTAACTGCACAGCAGCCGGAGATGTCTTTATTTCAAATGAAAAGGATTTGTCGGTGTAAACAGTTATCACAACAGGCACTGTTTTGCCTGCCATATTCTGCGTTCTTGCATTAAACTGTTTACAAAACTCCATGATGTTCACACCTTTGGAACCCAAAGCGGGGCCTATTGGTGGTGATGGATTTGCAGCTCCACCTTTTATCTGAAGTTTAATAAATGTTGCAATTTCTTTAGCCATAACAATTAACTTTTTTCTACCTGCATGTAATTCAGTTCTACAGGAGTTCTCCTTCCGAATATCTTTACAATGACTTTAAGTTTCTTCTTCTCTTCATTAATTTCTTCGATGACACCGTTAAATCCGTTAAACGGGCCATCTGTAATTTTCACAGGCTCTCCGATCAGGAATGGTACTTCAAGCTGCTCACCGACTTCAGATGCCTGCTCTATTTTTCCAAGTATCCGGTTAATTTCTGCCTGACGTAAAGGTATGGGGGTATCTTTGGTTCCTAAAAAATCAAATACGCCTGTTGTGTTTTTAATGGTAAACTTTACCTCAGGTGTCAGGGAAGCCTCGATAATGACATAGCCGGGATAAAAGTTTTTATCCTTGGTGATTTTTTTGCCATTGCGGAGCTGGATGACTTTTTCAACGGGAACAATGGCCTGGCGAACATAATCCTTCAGATTGGCTTTTTCAATCTCAAAAAGAATATGCTCTTTGATTTTTTCTTCCCTGCCACTGATGACACGGACAACATACCATTTAAAATCAGGAGCCTGCATTGATTAACTATGAAAATATCTGATAAAATAATTTAAACACATTTTCAAATACAGCATCCATAATGAAGACCAGTACCGCAATGATGAGTGAAGCAACCAGTGTGATGACAGCGCTCGATTGAAGCTCATCCCATGTCGGCCATGTTACCTTATGAATCAGCTCATCCCAGGTAACTTTCAGCAATTCCTTAATTTTCTTCATGCTCATCAGTAATTTAGGCACGGGTGGAGAGAGTCGAACTCCCAGCCTGCGGTTTTGGAGACCGCTGCTCTGCCAATTGAGCTACACCCGTGTTCCTATTTAAAAATATCTTATTCAATAATTTCGGTAACCTGACCTGCTCCGATGGTTCTTCCACCTTCACGGATTGCAAAACGCAAACCTTTTTCTATAGCAACAGGGGTAATCAGCTCAACGGTAATGGTTACATTATCGCCAGGCATCACCATTTCAACACCTTCGGGTAAGTTACAGATTCCTGTTACGTCAGTTGTACGGAGATAGAACTGAGGACGGTAATTGGTAAAGAATGGGGTATGACGTCCACCTTCTTCCTTTTTCAAAACGTAAACCTGACCTTTGAATTTGGTATGAGGGGTGATAGAGTTGGGAGCTGCGATAACCATTCCTCTTCTGATTTCGTTTTTATCAATACCGCGAAGCAGCAGACCTGCATTGTCGCCAGCTTCTCCCTGATCCAGAAGTTTACGGAACATTTCGACTCCGGTTACGGTTGTTTCAAGTGGTTTTTCCATGAAACCAACAATCTGTACCTTTTCTCCGACTTTAATCACACCTCTTTCAATTCTACCTGTGGCAACTGTACCACGACCGGTGATTGAAAACACGTCTTCGATAGGCATCAGGAATGGTTTGTCGATAGCACGCACTGGTAACGGAATGTATTCATCAACAGCTTCCATCAGTTCCAGAACGGTATTCACCCATTTTTCTTCTCCATTGAGTGCACCTAAGGCAGAACCACGGATTACGGGAGCATTGTCTCCGTCATAGCCGTAGAAAGTCAAAAGGTCTCTGACTTCCATTTCTACCAGATCGAGGAGTTCAGGATCGTCAACCATATCAACCTTGTTCATGAAAACAACCATTCTGGGAACACCAACCTGATAAGCCAAAAGGATATGTTCCCTTGTCTGAGGCATGGGTCCGTCAGTTGCAGCAACGACCAGAATAGCACCGTCCATCTGAGCAGCACCGGTAACCATATTTTTGATATAGTCGGCATGTCCGGGACAGTCAACGTGTGCATAATGCCTGTTTGCAGTCTGGTACTCCACATGAGCTGTGTTGATTGTAATACCTCTTTCCTTTTCTTCAGGAGCATTGTCAATTGAATCAAAAGACCTGAACTCAGCCAAACCTGATTTTGAAAGGATCAGGGTGATAGCAGCAGTCAAGGTAGTCTTACCATGGTCAATATGACCAATTGTTCCAATGTTTACGTGAGGTTTACCACGTTCAAATTTTTCTTTTGCCATAATTAAATTCCTGTATTTGTGTTCAAAATTAATAAATTCGAGCCAATGACGGGACTTGAACCCGTGACCCCGTCCTTACCAAGGACGTGCTCTACCAGCTGAGCTACATCGGCAAGCACTAAGCATCGGCTTAAATGCCTGATTTTGAGCGGGAGACGAGGTTCGAACCCGCGACCTACAGCTTGGAAGGCTGTCGCTCTGCCAACTGAGCTACTCCCGCATTTTTGATCCCAAAGCTTTTCGTTCCGGATTGGTGGCAATAACTTTTTACCTTTTCCAAAACTCTGATTTTGAAATCAATGTCTTTAAGTGGGGAGGGGCGGATTCGAACCACCGAAGGCGTGCGCCAACAGATTTACAGTCTGCCCCATTTGACCGCTCTGGAACCTCCCCTACTTTTTTGAGCCGATGAAGGGACTTGAACCCCCGACCCGCTGATTACAAATCAGCTGCTCTACCAACTGAGCTACATCGGCATATTTTTTCCTCAAAATGCTAAAGAACAAAATCGAATGCTCTCTATTCGATAAAAAAAACGGAGTGCAAAGATAGAAATATTTTTTCTGAATACTGAAAATTAATTTTTAATTATTTTTCCTTGATTTTTTTCAATTGCCTTTTCATGCTGTCAACCGCCAAATCCAGCGCTTTTTCAAAACTTTCATTGGTTTCCTTGGCCACCAGTGTCTGATTCCTGACGCTCAGTTTTATCTGAATTTCGTTGGAATGCAGACTCTCTCCTTCATTTCTCAGATATACATCCGTATTGATAATTTGGTTATGGAAGGTATTGAGCTTACTTACCTTATTATTAATTAATTGCCTGAGTGAATCATTCAACTCGACATTTTTAGCATGAATATCTATTTTCATAACTTCAAAATTTAACCTCTTGGATGACTTTGTTTATGTACTTTTTTTAATTTTTCGATACTGTGATGCGTGTAAATCTGCGTTGCAGCAAGGTTGGCATGACCTAAAAGTTCCTTTATTGCATTGATATCGGCACCTCTGTTCAACAGATGAGTTGCAAAGCTGTGCCTTAATACATGCGGACTGATTGTCGTTCGTTCCACTATCTGCTCAACATATTTTTTTACCGTCCGGTAAACCATCATGGGATATAGTTTTTTCCCTTTGGCTGTCAATAACAAAAACGGCTGATCTGTCGAAATCTCTGATTTTCTGAGCAGAAAATATTCCTCCATCTTTTTCCTCAAAGTGGAATTGACCGGAATGATCCTTTCCTTGTTCCTTTTCCCCAACACCTTAATCGTCCCGCTGGACTTATCAAAATCATTCATTTTCAGATTGATAAGCTCCGAAAGGCGAATGCCTGTCCCATACAGTAATTCAAGTATTAAATTGTCGCGTAAACCTTCAAAACTTTCTTCATACGTACAGCTTTCAAGGACTTTTAAAATTTCATTTTCTTCCAGATATTTAACAAGCCTGGTGGGTTTTTTAGGGGTTCTTACTCCGCTGGCCGGATTGTCTTCACGTATATTTTCCCGTATGAGATACTTGAAATAAGTGTTGAGAGCCACCAGTTTCCTGCCTGCTGAGGATGGATGATAGCCGTTCTCCATTAAGTTAACAATCCATGATTTAATAGCCGGAGTAGTTGCAGTTTCCAATTTCAGGTCTTTGTCAATGTTTTTTAAAAAATACTCAAATTGCTCTAAATCAGACTTATATGAATTTACTGTATGTTCAGAAAAGCGTTTTTCATACTTTAACCAATGTAGAAATTCCCGGATCATAACCCGGTACTAACTATTTGTTTTCCATGCTGGCAAGACGCTGACGGAATGCAGCTCTGCCGATTTCGTTTCTTCTTTCAATTGACTTTTTTGTAAAAAACCTGCGGTTTCTGTATTCCTTTAAAACCCCACTTTTTTCAAGTTTCTTTTTAAAACGTTTTAATGCCTTATCAATTGATTCATTGTCACTAACCTGTACTGTTATCATCTCTTTTTTACGTGTTATTTGATTTTTTTACGGACTGCAAAAGTATATACTTTCAAATTATCAACAAAATTAATTTTATTTTTCCCGATAAGGTTTTTTACTCTCTTCTCCAAATTGCTGTGTGTGCTACGTGGTGAGTTTTTTTTACCACAGAGGCAGATTGAGGAATTAAAAATGGTCTTTAATTCCTATATTGGAAAAAATTTTAAGTTTGAATTTGAAATATTTGATCTAGCCCCTAAACATTCGGACTAAATTAGTGAATTAAAAACACTAATTCAGACATATGATATGAAAAGAACATGGACAGGAAAAGAAAAAGAAGCAATGCTGAGAGATGTAGAGAAACCCGGGATTGTTATTGGCTGCCGTAAACATGAGATTTATGCCACAAATTACTATACATGGAAGAAAAAATATGATAAAGCAGGCATCGAAAAAAACAAGAGAATGCACACATTAAGACATAGCTTTGCCACACATTTTCCGGAAAATGGGAGTGATTTAAGCAATATTCAAAGTCTTTTAGGGCATTCCGGTTCAAAAACCACTGAAATTTACACACATATAAACACATAAGGTATAGAGAAAAAAATTTTTCTTTTGATCATTTTTCAGTTTGAAAAATATTATTAATTTTGCCATCAAGATGAAAATAAAAATAATTTTATGGAGGTGTATATTCAAGTAAAGTAAAAATATACGCAATATTGCGTATATCCAATCGTTATGGGACATTAAAAAATACATAATGACTTTCATTTCAATTGATGGGAATGGAAAACCTGTTAACTCAAGGAGTGGTGGTATTTTGAAATTGACAATTAAAATTTGAAAAAATCTAATTATGGAACAGAATAATAGAAAAACAAATGATCCTAAAATAGTTAAAAATTGTCTACTTATACTTATATCATTATTTATAATCATTGCGAGTTTAATTTCAATATTTCATAAAAACACCAACAATGAAATTAACTGGTTTGCTTTTATAGGATTAGCAATTGGAGGTTTAATGTTATGGGGGGAAATAAAGATTTTTAAAAATCCCAATATTTTAGAGGAAGAAAAGAAAGAAGATGATTATAATGAACATTTAAATTATGCTTTCCCTCAGTGGTGGTGTAGATTATTAAGTTTCATAGTTGATTTAATCGTTTTATTAATATTTTATTATATTATAACATATATTATGTATAAAAGTAACCTTTATTATTACAATAAAAGAACTATTTATTGGATATGTAGTGTAATTGCATATTATATTGCATTTGAATATGGATTACAAATGTCTATTGGCAAATTAATCTTTGGTTTAAAAATAGTTGATAAAAGAAGCTTTAATAAACCAAAGATAAATCAGATTTTAATAAGAACTTTAGTAAGATTTTTACCATTTGAGGCTTTGACCTTTCTTTCAATAAAAAAAGGGTTTTTACCAATGGGTGGGCTTCACGATACATTATCAAATACCTATGTTGTAAAAAAATCTTCAATTTGGAAAAAAAACACAAAGATGATATTTTAAAACAAATTGATAATATGAAATCATAATGGTGATCTAGCCCCCTAAACATTCGGACTAAATTAGTGAATTAAAAACACTAATTCAAACATATAAAAAGGACAAGGAAAGGAGAAGAAAAAGAGGCAAAATAGCCGGAAGTGACTCACAATAATTGATTGATGTGTTTATTAACAGAAAAGCAGATGTTTTAAGGTTCGTTTATGAACCACTTGTACCTTTTGACAATAATTTAGCAGATCGGGATTTACGAATGATTAAGCTAAAACAGAAAATTTCAGGTTGTTTCAGAAAAGAGCAAAGTGCAAAAGTATTTTGCAGAGTCCGAAGCTATATATCGACAAGTCGAAAGCAGGGATATTCTGTTTATCAGGCATTAAAGTTGGCTATGACAGGTAATCCGATAAAATTGGTCCCTGCTTTTAATGGGTTGTAGCTGAACGGTAACAGCCTTTTTTTAAAATTAAAATGTTATTCCCCCATCATTTTTTCCTGAGATTTTCTGGACATTAACCCAAACATCATCAGCAAAGCAGTCAGAAGAATTACCTGTATAATCAGTGAATTATTTACGAGTGAGATGGTATGTGCGGGTTCAATGGAGAGAAAAAGTAAGATGGAAATTAGTCCCCGTGGTGCAATAAACAATAAAGGAAATAACGGGAGTCCGGATAATCTGAGCTGAATGGTACGAAAAGTAAAAATGGCAATCACAATAGCCAATGCCCAGATCAGAGTGCCGGTATTCAGCACTTCGCTGGTTTCTATCAGATAGCCGAATAATAAAAAGAATAAAGCCCGGATCAAAAATGCTGCTTCAAAGGTCAATTCTTTAAATCGTATCACTTCTTTTTTTAGAACCTCCAGGTTAAATCTCTTTAACCACCTGAGTTTTTCCAACTTGTCAAGGTTTCCGATTGCTAAGCCAAAAATCAAAATTAAAATCAATCCGGGGAGATGGAAGATTTTAGCAATGGCATACATCAAAACCAAAAGCAGAATAATCGGGAAGAACTTTACATGGTGTTCAATTCTGCTCAGCAGGAATGAAAGTCCGACAGTGGCAATCAATGAAATAACGGTAATAATAAGTATCTGAATAGCAAAATGCCCGAATGATTTTGCATCTATCGTCTGATTCAGCGCAATAAAGTTGAATATCAGAACACCTAAGATGTCTGAAAAGCTACTTTCATAAATAACAAACTCTCTGTGAAGGGAAGAAAGACTTCTGACGCTTGGAATAGCAATGGCGCTGCTAATAACGCAAAACGGGATGGCATTCGTCAGACTGTCTTTTAGTCCAAAATTTCCGAAATATTTAAAAGCAAAAGCAAGTAAAAAAGCCAAAGCTATCATGGGGATTAATGCCCCTAAAAAAGATTTTCTGATGAGACCGAACCTTGAATTATTGAGTTCAAGTTCCAGCGAACCTTCGAGCACGATTAGAATTAACCCGATGGTACCTAATACAGGAAGAATTTCAGAAAAATCAGGAAGATGAATGTTCAGCAATTCAGTTATTTGCCTGACTGCCCACCCCAAGAGCAGCAGAAGAATAACGGAAGGAATTTTCGTTTTGGCAGAGGTCAGGTCAAATACATAAGCAAGCAGCAAAAGAACACTGAATGTAATGATGATAGCTGTTGTCATTGATTGTATCTGTTTGTCTGAATTGTATCAGTTTATTTTCCGGCTGAATACTTATCCAAAATCCCTGCAATCAGCAAGCAGTCTGGAATTAAATTCAGCATTCAAATAAAAAATTTGCAGACAAATATAAGACGTAACTGAGTGGTTTTTAAAATAAATTTTCATAAAAACAGGTTAGCATGATAGAGGCATCAGTTTTGAATCTTCACCATGCATTCTTCAGAAGTAAAAGGAATAACTGTTTGGCTTTTAAAAATGAATTCAGATATTTGCACAAAAATTTTTCATGCGAAAATACAACGAATACAGTAATTACGACCATTTTCAGTTTGAGGAAGATGTCAGAAAATTCTGGCAGGAGAACAAGATTTTTGAAAAAAGTATCGGACTGAGAGAAGGTCAACCCAATTTTGTTTTTTATGAAGGACCACCGAGTGCCAACGGAATGCCCGGCATTCATCATCTTTTATCAAGGACTTTAAAGGATATTTTCTGCCGGTATAAAACACTGAAAGGCTATCAGGTAAAACGCAAAGCCGGTTGGGACACCCATGGCCTGCCTGTCGAAATCAGTGTGGAAAAAACGCTTGGCATCAGCAAGGAAGACATCGGAAAGTCTATCAGCATTGAAGAATTTAACCAGACATGTAAGAGAGATGTATTGAAGTACAAGAATTACTGGGACGATCTGACCCAAAAGATGGGATATTGGTTAAATCTTGACGACCCGTATATCACTTTTGACAACAAATATATTGAATCGGTCTGGTGGCTGCTTAAACAGTTGTTCGAAAAGGGATTGCTCTACAAAGGCTATACGATACAACCCTACTCGCCTGCTGCCGGTACCGGTCTAAGTACCCATGAACTCAACCAGCCCGGTTGTTATAAACCTGTAAAAGATGTCAGTGCAGTCGTTCAGTTTAAATGTATCCGCAACGATAAATCAGAATTTCTCTTTCAGAAAACAGATACCGATGTTTATTTTCTTGCCTGGACGACCACTCCATGGACACTGCCCTCCAACACTGCCCTTGCCCTGGGTGCTGATATTACTTATTCGCTGGTCAGGTCTTTCAATCCCTATTCAGGCCAACCCATCACCGTCATATTAGCCAAAGAGCTGATTTACAGATATTTTAATGAGAAAAATGAAAACACTGACTTTAAAGAATACAAAGCCGGAGATAAAAATATTCCTTTTAAAATTCTGGGCGAATATCAGGGGAACGAACTGGCAGGGATCAGTTATGAACAACTCCTTCCCTATGCCCAACCTGCCGGAGGAAAAGCCTTTATTACAGTAACAGGCGACTTTGTTACCACAGAAGATGGTACCGGCATCGTTCATATTGCTCCCAGTTTTGGTGCAGACGACATGAAAGTAGCCAGAGAAAACGGTCTGGCTGCTTTGACACTCGTAGATAAAAAAGGCCGTTTCACTGAAGAAATGGGAGAATTTGCAGGAAGATATGTCAAAACAGAATATGCACCGGAAGGCAGTCAGGTAGAGAATGTAGATGTTGATCTTGTCGTTAAACTCAAACATGAGAACAAGCTGTTTAAAACAGAAAAATACGAACACAACTACCCGCATTGCTGGCGTACCGACAAACCCATTTTATATTATCCGCTCGATTCATGGTTTATCAGGACAACTGCATTGAAAGACAGGCTGATAGCATTAAACAGAACGATTAATTGGGTGCCTGAATCCACCGGACTCGGAAGATTTGAAAACTGGCTGGAAAATCTGGTGGACTGGAATTTATCAAGGAGCCGTTTCTGGGGGACTCCCCTACCGGTCTGGATGACAGAAGACAAACAGGAAAGCATTTGTATCGGATCGTTGGTAGAGCTGAAAGCTGAAATCTCGAAATCGGTTCAGGCAGGTTTTATGAAAAATGATCCGCTTGAACATTATATTCCGGGCGACAACAGTAAAGAAAACTACGAGAAGTTTGATTTACACCGGCCTTACGTGGACGAAATAATCCTTGTTTCTCCATCAGGAAAAAAGATGTTTCGCGAACCCGATCTGATCGATGTTTGGTTCGACAGTGGTGCCATGCCTTATGCCCAGTTTCATTATCCTTTTGAAAATCAAAACCTTAAAGACTATTTCCCTTCCGATTTCATTTCAGAAGGAGTGGATCAGACAAGGGGATGGTTTTTCACCCTTCATGCCATTGCCGTGATGGTTTTTGACTCTGTTTCTTACAAAAACTGTGTTTCGCATGGGCTGGTTCTCGATAAATTCGGAAACAAAATGTCGAAACGCGTAGGCAATGTTGTGGATCCTTTTGAGGTCATGAAAAACTACGGAGCAGATTCGACCCGCTGGTATATAATTACCAATGCCCCTCCTTATGAAAACCTGAAGTTTGATATGGAAGGCGTTCAGGAAACCAGAAGAAAATTTTTCGGAACCCTTTACAATACCTATGCATTTTTTGCACTCTATGCCAATATTGACGGTTTCAGCTATCAGGAAGAAGAAATTCCCCTAACAGACCGGCCTGAAATTGACCGCTGGATTATTTCTGAGCTCAACAGCCTCATTGCCGAAGTAGAAAAGTGTTATGAAGAATATGACCCGACCAGGGCAGGACGTGCCATTCAGGATTTTGTCATCGATAACCTGAGCAACTGGTATGTACGCCTAAGTCGCAGAAGGTTCTGGAAATCAGCTGAAAACAATCATGAACAAAATGCATTCAGGCTCGGCACCGACAAACTTTCGGCTTATCAGACTCTGTACCAGTGTCTTGAAGTGGTGGCCCGTCTGATGTCGCCACTTGCTCCGTTTTATGCAGAAAAGCTCTATCGCGATTTAAACAATACCAGTCATAAAAATCCGGCAGAAAGTGTTCACCTGACCGATTTCCCAACATCAAAGCCGGAATACATCGACAAAGAACTGGAGGAAAGAATGAAGCTGGCACAGGATATTTCATCCATGGTACTGTCGATTCGTAAAAAGGAAAACATCAGGGTCAGGCAACCATTATCGAAAATACTTATACCCGTTGATTCCGAACATCTGAAAGAGCAGATTGAAAAGGTCAGAAACCTGATTTTATCCGAGACCAATGTGAAAGAAATTGAGTACATCACCAATACGAAAGGCCTGGTCGTAAAAAAGGTAAAGCCTGATTTCAAAGCCTTGGGCCCTAAGCTTGGGAAAAACATGAAATTTGTTACCACAGCCTTATCTTCCCTTTCTCAGGATGAGATTTACGAGCTTGAAAAAAGCGGCAGAATAGTGTTTGATCATGAAGGTCAAAACATTGAGATAGAAGCAGCTGACCTTGAAATCATTTCAGAAGACATTCCCGGCTGGACTACCGCCAATATGGATAATCTTACGGTTGCACTGGATATTACCATCACAGAAGCATTGAAAATGGAAGGAATCTCAAGGGAACTCATCAACAGAATACAGAATCTCAGAAAAAACAAAGACTTTGAGGTAACCGATCATATTTCGGTTGAAATTATTCAACACAAAGAAATTATTCCTGCTATAAATATGTTCAAAGATTATATTTGCAGTGAAACGTTAACGGACAAATTAGCAATTACGGAAAAGATTGAAGATGATTTTGATTCGGTTGACATTGAAGAAAATGAGGTATTCATAAGAATTAAAAAGATTTAATATGGCAGAAGAAGAAAAAACCCGATATTCGGATGAGGAACTGGAAGAGTTCAGGCAGATCATCTTAGCGAAACTTGAGAAAGCACGTGAAGAACTGAAGTTTCTGCAGGAGTCCATTTTAAATCCCAATGAACATGGAACAGACGACACCTATATCGCCAATAAACTACTGGACGACAACAGTTATTCCTTTGAAAAAGAACATCTGAGCAGGCTAGCCGAAAGGCAACGCAAATTTATCATGAGCCTTGAAGCTGCACTGGTAAGAATAGAAAACAAGACGTACGGTATTTGTCGCGAAACCGGTAAACTTATTGCCAAGGAACGCCTGCGTGCTGTTCCTCACGCCACCCTGAGTATTGAAGCCAAACAAAAACAATAATTTACAGTGAAATACCTCAAACCTCTTCTGCTTATCCTTCTGATACTTGTTGCTGATCAAATCCTGAAAATATGGGTAAAAAACAACATGTATTATGGTCAGGAAATACATGTCATTGGCAACTGGTTCTTGTTGCATTTTACCGAAAACAATGGTATAGCCTTTGGAATACAATTTGGCGGAGTTAGCGGAAAAATTGCCCTGACTATTTTCAGGATCATAGCTGCAGGTGCTATTTTTTACCTCCTTTTAAGAACTATCCGGCTAAACTATCCAAATGGTTTCAACGCCAGTATGGGGATGATTTTCGCAGGCGCTACCGGAAATATCATTGACTCTATCTTTTATGGAAAAATATTCGGCTATGCCCCGTTTTTTCAGGGACGTGTGGTCGATATGTTTTACTTTCCCATCATTCAGGGGCATTATCCACAATGGGTTCCTTTTATCGGAGGAAATTATTTCATCTTTTTCAGGCCTGTATTTAACCTGTCAGATGCATTTATCACCATAGGTGTATTATCACTGCTCATTTTTTATACACGCTGGCTTAAAAAACTTTAATCATGAACCTGCTTGTTCAGGCACTCGACATCCATAAAAGTTATGGGCCGCTTCACGTCTTAAAAGGAATTTCCCTTCATGTGCAGAAAGCTGAGATTGTGGCCATTACCGGCCCTAGCGGAGCAGGAAAAAGTACGCTCCTGCACATTCTGGGTTCACTCGACCCACCTGATTCCGGAAAAGTTTATTATAACGAAACAGATGTATTTACCTTATCTCCCAATAAACTTTCTGCCTTTCGCAACGAGCATATAGGTTTTGTCTTTCAGCAACACCATCTGCTTCCGGAATTTTCAGCCATTGAAAATGTCAGTATTCCTGCCCTTATTGCAAGAAAAAACAGACAACACGCCCGAAAACGAGCACTTGAATTACTTGAATTTCTCGGACTTGCAAACCGCATTCACCATAAACCATCAGAGCTTTCAGGCGGAGAGCTTCAACGGGTCGCTGTCGCAAGGGCACTCATCAATAATCCATCGATAGTCCTGGCTGATGAACCTTCCGGAAATCTTGACACTGCCAATGCTGAAGAGCTTCACAGGTTGTTTTTATCACTGAAAAAAGAATTTGGCCAGACTTTTATCATCGTAACCCACAACCTCGATCTGGCAGGTATGAGCGACAGGATTATCAGAATGGCTGACGGCAAAATCATTGAAGGCTGAGCCCTGATTCAGGATTATTCTCCTGATAATCAAAACTTTCGACAACAGGCAGGGAAATATAAAAGGTAGTTCCTTCATTTTCAATGGTATCAAACCATATTTGTCCGTTAAACGACTTGATAATTTTAGAAACAATCGCCAGTCCAAGCCCCATGCCTGAGCTTTTTGTACTGAAGCTGGGTAAAAATATCTTGTCCTGAAGTTCCCTGTTAATGCCTAAGCCGTTGTCTGCGATTGAAATTAAAACGATGGAAGCATTCCTGATCACCTTAATCAAAACCCTTCCTTTCCTGTCAGCTGGGATAGCCTGTATTGCATTCTTAATCAGGTTGTTAAATGCACGTTTCAACTGTCCGGGGTCGGCATAAATGCGAATATCCTTCGCTTCATTCTCGACAATTATTTCGACTCTTTCCACAGCCTTATACAGATCAACGACTTCATTCAGACAGGTTTCCAGCGTCAGAACCTCCATTACCGGTTCAGGCATTCGGGCAAATTCGGAAAATTCCGTTGCAATTTGTGACAAATTATCTATCTGATTAATCAGTACCTCAGTTGTTTTACGAAAACGTTGCTCAAGTTCAGGGTCATTATTGGTCCAGGAAATCAACAGCCTTTGCAGGCTCAGTTTCATGGGGGTGAGAGGGTTTTTAATCTCATGAGCGACCTGCTGAGCCATTTCACGCCAGGCTGATTCCCTTTCGGAGCGGCTTAAAGCCTCTGCACTTCTCTCAACATTTTCAACCATTTTATTATATTCCGAAATCAGCCTTCCGATTTCATCCTGACTGCTCCATTCGATTTTCTTGTTCCTTCTTCCCAGCTTTAACTCACTGAGATGCATGGAGATTACTTCAAGTGGTTGGGTAAATGTACCTGAAATACTCACCGAAACAAACAGGATCAGAAGCAGCAAAAACACATACAGATTGACCATGTTGACAATCAGAGAGGTAATTTCACTTCGCTCGGTCAGGAAACGGGAATAATAGGGAATGTTTACAAAGCCTAATAAATTTTTATTCTCATCACGTAATACAATATAGGCAGAGGTAAAACTAAGCTTATCATTGATTTGTTCTGTATGCAGAAACACCGATTTCCTCAGAATTTTTAACTGCTTATATGCCTCAGGATCAATCATTTGAGAAAGAATTTTTCTTTCATAAACGGGCATTTGAGAAGAGCTGACCAGCATACCTTCCGGATCAAACACATTGATATCGATCCGAAATTGAGCTGAAGTTTCTTCAACCAGCTCATCCAGTTCGCTGCCAAAATATTCATTCTCAGTAAAATAATCATTTAATTGGGATGCAATCAGTACAATTTCCTGCTGAATCTTTTTCTCATTAGTTTTTGAGATGTTCTGAATCAGGTTATAAATAGTCAGATAACCTGAAATGATGACGGCTATTAAAACCGAAAACATAATAATCATCTGTATTTTCGCCTTGAAAGAGATATTTCGCAAAGGATTGAAATAATCCACTTCACTTCCCTGTTGTTGCCTGATATATTGCGATAAAATGACAAAAAGATAATTCAGCAAGGCATAAAGCACAGAAGAGATAAAAAACAGAAAAGAAGCCAGCGCCAGCGAAGCATAGATATTTCTGGAAGGGCTGCTTAAAATAACCATGGTATCCTCACGAAAATGATAACATAGATGATCATAATCACCTTCCTTATAAACATGATAAGGCTTTTTCCCGGCATCCCTCAGCAATATATTGGTCGGGTAGAAATACTCACCTTTCTGACTGATTAACTGATTGTTACGATAAATCGCATAGGAATACCTGCTAAGTTCATTAAATTTTCCAAGGTCTTTTTCTATGACCAGATCAGGATAAATGCTTTCTTCAAGGAAGATTTTGCGTTTGAGTAAAACAGTAATATAACCGAAGTCAATACTATCACGACTGACAGGCAATTTGAGAAAATAAAGCGGAGTACCTTCAAAACTACTGATGAAATACTGTGTGGATGAGGCGTTTAAAGCGATGGCATGTTCAATTAATGTATCATAAGTGCTTAAATTAAATGTATCAGAGGATTTAAAGGGCATTCCACTGCTTGAAAAAGTTTTCAGTTCAAACTCATAGTTAGAAAAATAGCCGCTGAAATAAATCTGCTTAAGCCTTTTGGCAAGTATGTTCCTCGAAATCATCGGATTTGTGTAAAATGAAACCAGATAATTGTCTTTTTCAATTTTTCCGGCAATATCATTCAGAAGGTATTCGGTTAAGGCATCACGCCCACTAATCACCTGATTGACAAGAAGTTTCTTTTTTTCAATTTCCCTGATATTGATGGCATGAACGACCTGATGAGCAGTAAATGCTGCACTGAGAATAATCAATGTCAGGGCAATGGCCATATTATTATCGTCAATCTTTTTTTCGAAAATGAAAAACAAAAAGGTTACGAGTAAAAAAAGCGGATTAAGTAAATAATAATTGGCTGACCTGTTGAAAATCAAATATACAACGACTGCCACCGAAGCCCCGATGATCCAGATAAGATTTTCCATCTTTGACTTTCGAATGTTTATCGCCAGATACCTGACAAGCCTGATAAATGAAAAAAACATTAAAAATATAATCAGAAAAGAAAAGAACGTATAAATGTTAAATTTCAGAAAATCATTCATATCGAAAGGAATGGACGAATTGATGATCAGTCCGCTGATGATATCGGAAATAAGGCCTAACACCCACAAGGCAAGGCAGAAAAAGATAAACACCCATACGATACGTAGAAACTTTCCGGAGGGGAAACGTAAAGGCAGATGAGAGGTAAGAAGTACAACAAACCACGACAATAAAAAGACTATGATGAACAGATCACCTATGGAGGAGAGAAGCCGTGAACTGGCATATACCTCAGGACTAAATATTTTATTTTGAAATAAAACAGCAGGTATCCGGAGAATTTTCCACCCCAGAATGGTGGCAATGAGTATGGCCAGAAATATCGTCCAACCATGGAAATACTTTTTTCTCCGGAGGAATATATTTATCTGCTGGTGAACCACAAAAAATATCAGAATACCACTGGGAATATAAAGCAACAGCAACCAGATATTGAAGAATTGATTTTCTTTCTTCTCCAGAGCAAACAGCGGCTGCTTGCTGGCGGATGTTACAATGTAATCACCTGACAATGAAGATGTTTCATCCTTTAATTTAAAAAGTTTTCTATTCTTCCCCAATTTAAAATCATTGCTCAGGTATTTGTTTTCAAAAGGAAAATCATTTTGTACCAGTTTGAGGGCAATAAACTGATAGTATCCCCCATCCCTGCCCATGGTGAGGTAATATCCATTATAAACTTTTGATAAGATAAAATGGTTAAAAGTATTGGTAAATTCAGGTGGCACCACCCGGTTGGTGTTCCATAAAATCACTTTATTGTTGAGTAATACATAAATGAAAATGTTTTTATCAGTAGCAAGTTGTTTGAGTTCATCAATTTTATTGAACATCTCGGCAACATTCAGATGTTCAAGTTGGTCGAAAACTGAGTTACAAAGCTTTTCATCATCAATGACCTCTCTCTGAATTCTTTTAAATTCATGTTTAAGCTGAATATTTAAAAAATATGTCTTACTGAGATGACTGAATACAACGGCAAGGGAAATCAATAAAATTCCGGCATAAAAAAAGCGGGATCCGTATTTGAAAAAATCTTTCATTATCTTCAGGAGGTGCAAAATTAGACAATAAACTTCATCTGTCCGCAAGCCGGATAAATGGAGCAGAGTATCTTTGAAGGATGTTTGAAACAGCCATAAAACCGGAAAAAGCCATATTAGTTGGCATAATCAGAAAAAAAGAGACTGAAGAAACGGTTTATCAGAACCTGAACGAGCTGGCTTTTCTGGCCGATACAGCCGGTGCCGAAGTTATCATGCGGGTAACACAAAAGATAGACCCACCCAACAGCCGTACATTTATTGGTTCAGGAAAACTGAAGGAACTGGTTGATATTTGTGAGGAAAAAGAACCCGACCTGATCATTTTTGACGATGAACTCAGTCCGACACAAATCCGTAACCTCGACAGGGAATTAAAATGCAAAATCATTGACCGCACCAGCCTGATTCTTGATATTTTTGCCAAAAGAGCTAAAACGGCTCAGGCCCGAACACAGGTAGAACTTGCACAATATCAATATCTTTTGCCAAGATTAACGCGGATGTGGACTCACCTTGAGCGTCAGCGGGGAGGCATAGGACTGAGAGGTCCCGGTGAAACTGAAATTGAAACCGACAGAAGGGCTATCCGAAATAAAATTGCAGTACTGAAACGAAAACTGGAGTCTATTGACAGGCAAAACACCGTACAACGCGGACAGCGGACACAAAAAGTCAGGGTGGCACTTGTCGGATATACCAACGCAGGGAAATCAACCACCATGAATTTCCTAAGCAAAGCCGATGTTTTTGCTGAAGATAAACTCTTTGCCACCATTGATACAACTGTTCGAAATGTGGTTATTGACCAGATTACTTTCCTGCTTTCAGATACAGTCGGATTCATCCGTAAGCTGCCCCATAAACTGATCGAAAGTTTCAAATCTACCCTTGACGAGGTCAGGGAAGCTGATATTATCGTACACGTAGCGGATATTTCCCATCCCGATTTTGAACAACAGTTACATACTGTCAATCAGACTCTTGAAGAAATGAATGTTCATCACAAACCTACGCTGCTGCTGCTGAATAAGATGGATAAACTCGAACCTGATGCTGAGGCCTTTCGTTTCAGCAGCCCACACCCTCACCTGTTTGTTTCTGTTACAAAGAGGATTAATACAGAAAAATTCAGGCAACTGCTTCTGCAAATGGTTGTGGAAACTTACCGGAAAGTTTATCCCCACTATCCGTTAAAGGTGACAGACTGATTAGAAAAGAAGAGCGGGAAACGGGATTCGAACCCGCGACCCTCAGCTTGGGAAGCTGATGCTCTGCCAACTGAGCTACTCCCGCCTGAAATTTTCACTGCAAAAATAAGTAGTAATTTTAATTTGTACCAAATGCACAGGCAAAAAATCAGTAATCAGTAACTTTTTCAAGCATTGACTCAAAAATCAGATCGGTCATGGCTTTCAAATCTTCTTTTTTAATGATTTTCTGAAGGTCATCAAATCGTACCCAAAACATAGCCTGTTCGTGAAGTTTCACCCCGCCAAATACCGGCTCATACCGCAATGCCAGCGCATTAATGGTCGAATGGTATTCTTTTTCTCCTTTTTCCTTAGTCCACTTTTCTGAAATCTCAAAACCCCTGATGTCTTTAACCGTAAATGGAATAACTACAAGAGAATCAATGTAATAATCAGGATAGTCAGGATTGGGGATGTATTGAATAACCTGCTCAATTTTACCGACTTCGGCTGCTTTTTCTTTGGTCAGTCTGGTAGCTTCATTCAGGCTGTCTGTTTTGTATGCATCAATTTCACCGTTAATAACAGCCTTGTACAAATCCTCTGACAGTTTTTGCATGAAAGCAGGCCCCAGCTCATCTATTTTCGTCAGTTTGCGGTGTGTCAGATAAAATGAACCTTTGTCAGCATTTTCTTTTTTACTGCAGGCTGTAAACAGAAACATGACTGCCAATGCACTGATGATAAATAATTTATTCATAGAACTATTTTTGTTTTTCAACAGCACCCATATCGGGTTTTAGGATTTCACGGGGCTTTCCATGCAGGTCGTACTGAAGGGCAGGAAATTGGGAAATGACAGCAGGGTCAGCAGCATCAATACATACGGAAGCTGAATCCAGCTCATAGCTGTACCTGCATTTTTGCCTGAATTTAGGGTCCTTGTTGAGAATGTTTCCATTAATGTTCAGTCCGCTTTGTTTGGTAGTCAGCAGGCTGTTGGCCACCAATACATACACATTCCCCTGCCCTGTTTTTTTTACCTCAAACTCCTCTTCTTTAGGTCCGTAAACAATGCTGTTTCTGATGGTCAGATTCAGATCGTTTATAAAGGTCTTATTATCTGTATTATAGCAGGCAATAGCCGGATAATGGCTGGAACAATTGCATCCCTCATGGCTGAAAGTACAATGGTAAAAACTGTAGGTTCCACCGTAATCACAGGCAACAAGATACTGGCAGCTGTTGCTCACTACGCAGTTAAAAGCTTCTATTCGGGATGAAAAGCCGAGAATACCCGCCACCGACATATTTTCTATTCTCACATTTTCAAGGTAAAGATTCGGATTGGAGGTAACCGGCAGAGAATCGACCCTGACTCCAAACACTGCATTGCGGATCAATGCATTTGAGATGCGGTTTTCTTTACTTTCCCGCAAAAAATAAATGCCGTACCACTGTCCGGGAACATCTTTGTAATACTTATCCTGCCTGATTCCTGTAAATAAAACCGTATTTCCCGTATCACCATTCACCTCCATGGTTCCCCAGACAAGAATGGCAGAGTTAATATCCGAATAAACCTTTACGCCCGGCTGAATGGTCAGCTTGCAGTTTACGTCAATGCCTATGTGATTGGAAATGACATAAGGCAGGTCGGGTGTCCATACGGCATTGCAGGCAAGCATGGAATCGTGAAGAAAATGAGCATTTTGTCCCCATGCCATCAGCCTGACATACTGAAAATTGCCGTTTGTCAGAAATTCGACTGAATCTTTAACAATAAAAGGCAGGTCAGCACTATTCGGATCAATTGTAACATCCACGAAAATATACAGGCTGTCGTGCGGGAGAAGATCGACATCTTTCATTTCGGTTGCGGGCTGTCCGTCAATGTTCAGCCTGAAGGAAGAATACTTGCCTCCGGCAAGCCTTATATTACTGATTCTAAGCGATTTATCATAATTATTAAACACCAGAAACTTTTTGGTAACCGAACCAAGGGTGGTGAAGATGGTATCAAACAAAACGGTATCATTATTAAATTCAAGGCGGGCATCTTTCCCTGTATAGAGATCATCTTTTCGGCAGGATGAATGAAATACGAGAAAGGCAAGCAACAGCAAAGCGACAGCGGACACACAGAAATTACAGGCTTTCAGGCGATATTTAACATTTTTTTGCATGGGTCAAAAGTACAATTAATCAGGCATCATGGGCAAAACCGATTGAAGCAAGGCTTATTCTGACATCATTAGCTTTTTTCAGGGCAAGATAACAGGCCTCAATGGTCGAACCGGTTGTAACCACATCATCGACCAGCAAAACATGTTTCCCGTTTAATTCTTCAGCATTTAGCAATTCAAAAATTCCTGAAACATTTTTCCAACGCTGAAACCTGCTTTTTTTTGTTTGTGTCGGATTGTGTATCTGTCGGATCAGGTTTTGCGTTGATAAAGGTTTTTTAATCAGTTCACTGATTCCTCTGCCCAGGCATTCACTTTGGTTAAATCCTCTTTTTCTGAGCTTTTTAGGATGCAAAGGAACGGGAATGATTACTTCCACAGCATTGCAAAATTTTTCATTTTCCTGAATAGCACGCCCCATCATACGTCCCACTTCCACAGCCAGCTCTTTTAATCCCCGGTACTTGATATGGTGAATCAGTTGCTGTACCCTTGTCTGTTTTGAAAAATAATAATAACTCATGGCAAATTCCAGTGGTACTCTGCCCCAAAACATTTTCTTCAACGGATTTTCTTCCATCAGGTGAAAGTTGGTCAGCGGCAGGTTGGTACGGCAGTCGGAACATAACAATTTTTCATGTCCGCTCATTCCTCTACGGCAGGCAGGGCATAGCTCAGGGAAGCTAAAGCCAAGAAGGTTTGTGATAAAAAATGCCTTATTTTTCAACAAAAATAATTTGTCAAAAATAACGACATTTCCCGTGATAAATTGCAGAAGCTATTCCTGACTGCCCAGCCATCTTTCGGCATCCAGAGCCGCCATACATCCGGTTCCGGCACTGGTTACTGCCTGACGGTAGTGTTTATCCTGTACATCACCAGCGGCAAATACGCCCGGCACATTGGTATAAGTCGTTCCCGGCTTTGTAATGATATAGCCTGATTCATCCATTTCAATGAAATCTTTGAAAACAGCCGTATTGGGGGTATGACCAATGGCCAGGAAAAAACCATCTATTTCGATATTTTTTTCTTCTCCTGTCTTATTGTTCCTTAACCTGACACCTGTAACAAACTTATCGCCCAGCACCTCCACTGTTTCGTGATTCCAGAGTACTTCAATGTTAGGAGTGTTAAAAACTCTTTTCTGCATGGCTTTGGAAGCCCTTAATTCGTCACGTCTGACAATCATATAGACTTTTGAGCACAGATTTGCCAGATAAGTAGCTTCTTCGGCAGCGGTATCTCCTCCGCCTACCACAGCCACCACTTTTCCTTTGTAGAAAAAGCCGTCACAGGTAGCACAACCCGAAACGCCATTACCTCTGAGGCGTTGCTCCGAAGGAAGACCAAGATATTTAGCCGTTGCCCCTGTGGCTATGATAACTGCTTCAGCTTCAACTTCTTCACTTTCATCAACCCAAAGTTTAAAAGGCCTTTTAGAAAAATCGACCTTTGTTACAGAGCCAAAATTGATTTCTGTTCCAAACCTTTCGGCCTGCTGACGCATTTCTTCCATCAGCTCGGGACCTGTTATCCCTTTCGGGAAGCCGGGAAAATTTTCAACTTCAGTAGTGGTGGTCAGCTGTCCGCCAATTTCCATCCCCGTGTACATCACCGGTTTTAAATCGGCTCTGGCTGCATAAATTGCAGCTGTATAACCTGCAGGTCCTGAACCTATTATCACTAATTTTGCTTTTTTCATGAGTTATTTTCTTTAAAATTTTTCGCTAAATTATCGAGAATTATGCCGTTTTACCAGATGACAAAGCTTTCAAAATTTCTGTCATAATTTCGTCAAAATGACTGTATTAAAAATAAATACTTTCATCGTCCCTGATGTTGTTCCCGCAGTAAATCATTGACGACTTTCACCGGATTAAAGGTGTTCAAAGGCACCTCAATGAATACTGTATTCCAGTCGGCCATGGCGCCATTCCACAATCCCGGAAGCTCGAGTGCTTTCAGTTCCCTGCCGTCTTTTGATTTAATGGTAATGAAAGCTGTATCAGGATCGACAAAATCATCCAGCCTGAATTTCCTGCCTCTGAAATCATAAACACCCAGAACCATATCGACCGGATTAAAATGTGTGGCAGCATGAAAAATACGCTGATGATCCGGATCTGTCATGTCAAACTGTGATGATTCAAGTATCTGAAGTTCAATCATTTCATCCTCATGGTTTTTTACATAAAACGGGCCTCCGCCCGGTTCACCAACATTTTTAACCATTCCGCACACCCGTAATGGCCTGTTGAGTTTGATGAATAAAAATTCTGCTTTTTCAACCATATCCTTAAGACTGTAATAATCGGGAAAAGTCATCATCAATTCCTTTTGCATGAATCTTTTGACTGTTTTCAGAAAATTTTCAGTCAGGTCGCCATGATCGAGTCTTTCAAGAAAACTGAAAATCTTTTCCTGCAAATAAAGCAAATGGCCTGCAAGGAGTTTCTTATAGCGGATGGTTGATGGTTTCAGACTATCGGGAACAACGTTGTCAATGTTTTTAACAAAAATCAGATCAGCCCTGATTTTATTCAGGTTTTTGATCAAAGCCCCATGTCCGCCAGGTCTGAAAACGAGATTTCCCTCTTCATCGCGGAAAGGTTTATTTTCCATATCCACTGCTATGGTATCGGTGGCCGGGTCCTGAATGGAGAAAGCTACTTCAAATTTCCGGTGATAATAGTTTTCATAGTACGGTCTTACCCTTTCGACCAGTTGCTGAATGTTTTGCAGGTGCTCTGCCGACACGGTAAAATGAAGATAACATTTGCCATCTCTCGACACTGCATACAGGGCGGATTCAGCCAGATGTTCTCCCAATGCAGTGCGTTGAAAATCACCGTAATCATGAAATTTTATCAATGCCTTGGGTTTGCTGGCATAACCAAGCCCTTTTTCCTCAAGCAAATAGTCAAGAATCAGGTTGATATTCCCTTCCTCAATAAGGCTTTCAAGATTAAATCCTTGATTTTCAAGAACTTTTTTTAAATCGGAATAAAAAGCAAAATTTCGGATATGGCGTATAAAATTACCAGTGGAGTCGAAAGCAGTTTCTTCCGACAACTTCCTTTTTTGTTCTTCAGGAGAAAGATTGAGATGACGAAAAGCCTGCAATGATTTAAACATTCTGGTAGCAGCCCCCGATGCCGGAACAAACTTAACCACTTTCAGATTTTTCCTTTCCTTGTCAAAAAGATTCACAAATTCATCTATCTGATTATCGTTCAGGCATTTAATCCCTTTTTCAGGAGTTGCCGGAGCTTCAATTTCCGGGAACCTCATTCCATTTTTAAAAAATTCTATCTGTCTCGTTACTTCTGAAGGTGTCAGTCCATGTTGCCTGATCTGCTGTATGTCTTTTTCGTTAAACATAAATGAAGTTTTTTATTAGTTAAAATTGAGACTTAATTTCAGGTTTACTGTCAGTTTGGTTTTCGTTCAGGAAATATAAGAATTTCCCTTCATGGATTTCAAAACGCAGAATACCCAGCGAAAGTAAAGCCACCACAATATTTTCAGTGATAAACAAAGGAATATTGAGCATATTTTTGGCTTTTGACAAAGTAACCGATTGATTTTCTTTGAGATAATCGAGCAAATATTTTTCTTTTCTGGTGTATCTGAAAAAAGTACCCCGAGGGGCTGACATCCGCTGCCAATATTTCAGTAAAACCCTGTTAGCGAGAATATTCTGATCGTTCCACCTGATATAGGCCAGCCACTTCCCGTTATCGTCCTGAGCCAGATAGGGCTTACTTCCTCCTTCATTTATTTTTACCTCCAGAATGGTTTTTTTTTCAATATCCCAGACTTCGTGTTCCATTCCGGGAGTAGGCTTCAGGTACATTTCAGTGGCAGCTTCAAGCATAAACAACTCTTCATCCGATCTGATGCCTGCAATGGCACCATTGTCTTTCACCCCAATCAAAAGTGTACCTCCCTGTGCATTGGCAAAAGCAGATATTGAACGGGCAATTTTTCTCGAATCACTTATATTGAATTTAAAATCAAGCTGTTGTCCCTCCCCCTGACTGATAAGTTCCTCAATATAGCTTTTCTGTCTGAGCATTTTACAATCATTTTTCCCAGTTTTTCAGCTGAATTTTGTTTTCTTTCTGTTCCTCACTCCTTGCCATCATAAACAGCAAATCCGACAGGCGGTTCATGTATTGCAGAATATGATCAGGTATATCTTCATTTTTTTTAAGGGAAATTATTATTCTCTCTGCCCTGCGGGTGATGGTGCGGCAAATATCCAGTTTTGCAGAGGAAAGGGTGCTTCCCGGAATAACAAAGCCGCTTAATTTAATTCGTTTTTCATAATCGTGAACCCATTCCGTCAGTCTTTCGGTATCTTCTTCTTTCATCGGAACAACATACAGTTTATCCTTTGAAGCAAGCTGTCCGGCTACCCTGAAAAGGTCGTTCTGAATTTGTTCTATTTGTGCAAAAATCTGATTATCATCCGTAAAGTGTTTTGCCTCTCCCAGAAAAGAATTCAGTTCATCCACCGTCCCATAGGCTTCTACCCTCAAATCATCTTTCCATACCCGCTCGCCACTCCATAGTCCGGTCTGACCTTTGTCTCCCGATTTTGTAGATATGCTCATCTGTCGAATTTTAAAGAGTTAGCTTTAAAACAAAAGTACGCTTTTATTTCATAAATCGTGCTGAAATATAACAGAGCAGAAAATCATTTCTAAGACTTCATCCTGGAGGCCACGGCAAGTAAAACGCCCAACACAATGCTCAGCAAAGCCGCCACAAGTATTCTGACCTCATCAGGCAATAAAAAATTAATGGTCTGTGCAGGAATCCAGAAAAATAATATTGTTTTTTTAAACACAAAATTCCATTGAGTTTTCCAGTCAAGTTGCTGAAGGTATTCAGAAACTTTAAAATGGGTAAAGAATTTCAAAAAATTGCCTTCTGTTTGCCGGATATGCTCATCGGTAACTTTGTGGGTTATCATTAGTAGCGGTGCATAAAACAAATTCAGCGAAGCCCCGATACTAAAAGACACAAAAAGTTTTTTAAGTGAAAATGGCTGAACCATAATATCTTCAGGAATGTTGAAACCCATATCGGCAAGCATGTGAGGAGCCCCTGCTGAAAAAATATCAAAGGCCATTTTAAGGCTAACACCCAGCCATCCCCACACAAAAGCACGGGATAACCAGCCGAAACCTTTTTCATAATAAACTCCTTTTTTTATTCGTAATCCCAGTATTTCCCCGAATGGAGCCAGTATAAAAAACTTTACAAAAGCAAGTAAATAGGGATATTTCAGGTTGTAATGCCAGTAAATATGAAACAAACCGGGAAACAGGAAAAAAGGAAGAAAAAACAAAATGACCGCAAATAAGCAAATTATGTCGGCCTTACGCATGGGTTACTTCATGTTTTTTAGTAAAAATGCTGAGAACAGGAACCAGGGTTAAAGAGATGAGCATCCCCAGCGTTCCGGCTTCAGGTGAAGGGAACTTCATAAAATACAAAACAAGGCATACCAGTAAACCGGTAATACCTCCGGCCAGGGCCGAAAAGAAATTTGCTTTTTTCAAAAATAAACCCCAGATAAAGGGTCCGAGGAAAAAGCTTCCGATGGCACCCCATGAAATGCCGAGTATTTCAACAATTACATCAAATTTAACAAGCGCCAGCAATACCGCAAGTAAAACAAACACAGCACTCATGATTCGCATAAGAGTGGTCAGTTTTTTATCAGAAACAGCCTTATTGATAAATCCGGCATAAAAATCCTTGACTACGGTAGAACTTGAAATTAATACCAGTGCTGCCAGTGTTGACATGGAAGCAGAAAGGATGAGCAGCAGGATGACAACAGCCAGAGAAGACGGAATAACATTGGTCAGCATTTCGGGCATCAGGTTGTCAAAAATAGGTTTCCCGTCCTGAAAAGCGGTGGGGTTATTTTCAGGACTCATAAAAACTCTTGTGGTAGAGCCTACAAAATAAGCTACTCCGCCAATAAGCAGGGCAAAGAAGGTAGAAGCAAACATCCCTTTCCTGACCGCCTGACGGTCTTTAATGGCATAAAACTTCTGCATCAGCTGGGGCATGGCAAAAGGTGCCAGGCTGGTCAGTAAAACAAGGCTGAGCAGCGGCCACCAGCCCGGAGGGCCTACAACAGCCGTAAGTTTGGGGTCTATGGCATGTAGCTTTTCTGTAATGTTAGCTATTCCACCCCCTTTCTGAAGGGTAACTACGAAAAGAATAATCACTCCAAGGGTCATGATCATACCGAAAATCATATCCATCAGTGCCCCTGCCTTGTAGCCGCCTAATACCAGATAAAAGGCAGTAAAAACCCCCATAAAAGTGAGGGCCTGCCAGTAATCAATCTGAAAATTCACTGTAAACAAATAGGAAAGTCCCATAAAGACAGCTGCTGAATAGGGTATCATGAAAATAAATATGACCAGAGAAGAAAGCAGTTTAAAAAACGAATGCTGGTAACGTTTTTCAAGGTATTCTCCCAGCGTTGTAACCCCAAGTTCCATGGAGGCCTTTTTTATCTTCCAGCCGACAATAGCCCATACGCCAAGTACACCCAGTAAAGCATTGAATATAGCGATCCAGAGAGCAGAATAGCCAAAACTCCAGCCAATTTTTCCGGCAAAGCCAATAAACAAAACAGCTGAAAAGTAAGCAGCCCCGTACGAAAAAGCCGACATGACGGCACCCACTTTTCCACCTCCAAGGAAAAAATCAGAAAATGATTTTGTTTTACGCAGGCCCATCAGCCCGACTATGATGATTACAAGGACATACAATCCTACCACAATGATTTTAGCTGCCATCTTTTTTATTTTTGAATTTTCTGAAATGCATCAAATTCTGCTATTTATTTTTCAATCCTGATTCTGGCATCAACAGCCAGTACTTTATCTTTTTTACCCAGCAAAGGATTTAAATCCATTTCAAATATCTCCGGAGCAAGCGTAACAAGAGCCGACAGACGAACTACTATGTCACTGAAAATCTGCTCATTAACACCTTCCTGTCCTCTGACACCCTGTATTATTTTATAGCTCTTTAGGTTTTTTATCATCCACGCTGCCTCTTCCGGAGAAACGGGTGCCAGACCAGTATTGACGTCTTTTAATACTTCAATAAAAATTCCTCCTAAACCACACATGACCAGATGTCCAAACTGATCTTCCCGTTTGGCACCTGCAAACAGCTCAATTCCTGATAACATGGGTTGTATCAGAATGGCTGTCGTTTCAGGTATTTTCATCATTCGCTCAAACTCTTTCCTGACGGTTTCAGTATCTTTTACGCCCAAAACAACTCCGCCAACATCAGATTTGTGAACCGGTCCTATTACTTTCATGACAATCGGAAATCCTGTTTTTTCAGCTTCTTTTACAGCTTCTTCCACAGTTGAAACCACCGATTCTCCTGCTCTGGGTATGCCTGCGGCATCCAGCAGCTTTTGCACCTGATCCGGAGCCAGATAACCGTTTCCCGCCATGGAAATAATCTCTTTTATAGACTGAATATCAATATTATCAGGTAAGAAATCATTTGAAAAAGGTTTCAGGGTATTGACCACTTTACACAAGGCATTTCCAAAATTCACTTCATCAGGAAAATTTATTCTTCCTTTTGCAATGAAATGGGCAATTTCGTCTTTCACATTTATGACAGAAGGTAAAACCGGGAAAATAGGCTTTTTACAGCTCTTCATTTTTTCATCCAACACATCGTAAACATCATAAACAGGAAATAAACCCGGACTCCCGAAAATCACCACCATTGCATCAATCTGGTCAAAATCATGCTCACAGGCATCGATAATATGCCCTAATTGTTCAGCCGTTCCTGTGGCCAGAAAATCAATCGGATTGGCCACTGAAGAACCGGGTAATAGTTTTTCAAGAAGTGCCTGAGCCTTCGGCCCTTCAATACGAGGGATATTCAGTCCGCCATTCGACAGGGCATCTGTCAGCATAACGGCAGGACCACCTGCATGCGTAATGATGGCAATGTTTTTCCCTTTTAACTCTTTGTGCATAAAAATGCTGGCTACGGTGGCCAGTTCATCCCTGCCGGAACATCTAACTATCCCTGCTTTACGGAACAGGGCATCCACTGCCGTATCCGGGCTGGCCATTGCCCCTGTGTGGGAAGAAGCTGCACGGCTGCCTGCCTCTGAGCTACCTGCCTTGATGGCAGCTATTCTGCATCCTTTCTGAATGAGCGATACGGCATGCTTCAGTAATTTCTGCGGTTTGCTGATGCTTTCCACATATAATATTTTCACTTTTGAGCTACTGACCGGATCAAAGCTTTCGTCCAGATATTCAAGAAAATCTTCCACACCAAGCTGAGCTGAATTGCCTACGGAAAACAGACTTGAAAACTTCAAACCCTTTAGGATGGCTGATTCCATAATAAATACGGCAGTTGCTCCTGATCCGCTGATAAAATCAACTCCTTTCGGATCTATTTCAGGAATAGGAGTGGTAAAAATGGCAGTATGGTATTGGTTAAACATTCCCACACAGTTCGGTCCGACAAGGCTGCCTCCATGTTTCTCAATGATTTCCACAATTTCTTTTTCAAGCATTGCGCCTTCATGACTTTCCTCGCTAAAGCCTGCAGAAAGAATGATAAATCCTCCCGTTGACTTTTGTTCGGCCAGGACTTTTACAGTATCTTTTACAAACCTTGCAGCAATGGCTATCACAGCAAGGTCAACCTCTGGCAGGTCTTCCACACTTCGGTAACTCTTTATACCCTGTATCACATCATTCTTCGGATTGACCACGTACAATTCTCCCTGAAAATGATGGTCAATCAGGTTTTTTAATACCTTACCTCCGGGACTTGCAACATTCTCACTTCCTCCAACCACTACAATACTGGATGGTTGAATAAGTTTAGGATTAATCATTTTTCTGTGTGTTTATTTTGTTTCATTCGGGGCGAAAAATAGAGGTTTTTTTTAAATTGAAAAATGTATCAATTGATTTTTAAGAAATGTATCCAACGATTGCAAAATACAACTTTCAGATTTTCAAAAAGTTCTGTATGTAATGAAATAACGTGAATATCGAATTTCTGAATCTGGAGTTGAATATTTAACGAAAACCTGCTATCATTTTTGTCATCATTTACCATGAGATTTTGTAATGAATGGCATTAACAACATGTTAAGTTTTTAATTTACTTTTTCTCTTGTATAGACTAATATTTTATTTGGAATTTGTCTAATTTGGTATTATAATTGCTTGAACTTTAATATCCCAAAAAAATGCAAACTAACCTAAAATACCAGTTAATTTCATTGGTGGATAATAATTTTCTGATTAGAATACAAGATTATTTACAAAAATTTTTCCCACTTAACGTTTACATTTACCGGGTAAAGGGTATTGACGATGATATAATTGGAAATGAATAAGAAGAACTGTTTCAAAGATATGTTTTCAAAACTTTTATCAATAAACTAAAACAATTAACATGAAGAATTTAGCATTACAAATGTTGTTGGCTGTTTTGTTTTTTTCAGCCAGCGCACAAAAAATCTTAGTTGAAAAAACCTATCGTCCCGATTCAAAAGCCAATCTGAACAACCTGAGTGAGGTACAGATTGACAAATCATCGAATGAGATGCGGTTGTTCTTTATCACCAAATCGACAGAAAAGAGGATGAAAGCTGATCTTTTATATTTCGATCTTGATTTTAATTTTCTCAAGGACGAAAAGATAGAGGAAGAATATGAAAAAATGAAGACAACCTATAAGTTAAGCTGGGATATTTGTCCTGAGGACAAACAACCCCTGCTGACGGTAGAAGCAAACCTGACAGGACAAGCTGTATTTAAAAAAGGCTATATCTGGAACTATTACAACTGGAATACCGGCTGGTGTGAAGACAAGTTTAAAGTTGAAGATAAAGTAAAGCCCAAAGGCGAAGCAGGCGAAAAAATCAAGCTGGTATTGTGGTGGAGCGATCGTGATGTAATGAAATATCAACGGACAGGAACAGTACCTGCAGGCAGGGGTTATGTGGCAAGAGCAAAGGTAGGACGTGTCCGCGACCTGGTTGACGACAAAGGTAATGTTGTTTTCTTAGGCCTTGTTTATGACAAAAAAGACCTGAAAAACAACGGGAAAAATTATATCATTCAAAAATATGATGCTTCCCTGCTTGAAAAAATTGCTGAAAATGAACTTAATTTTGATAAAATTGCAATTCCGTTGGTCAATCAAACGCTTTATAACGGAAATGTCGGAATTTTATTCCGGCTGCAAGGCGGTGGTTATGAATATGTTGAGATAAACATTAATGCGTGTTGAAAAGCGTTTTTCCTTCAGTAGTTCAGATATGGCATTCTGGAAGGTCATCGGTATGAGCGAATTTGGCAATGATGTATATGTATATGGAACTGTTTATGACAAAGTACAGGTAAAAGACAGTTATTTCGGTACAATCACCTACTCTCCATATGCATTCCGTTCCAGTAATTTATCAGGTGGAAAAGGAAAAGTTTCTGCCATTCAAATCATGAAAATCGGCCCGGGTGGCATTGAGTGGCTCACCAAAAACCCTATTTCAGATGTGGTATCAAAGTTCAGCCTGCCTGAAGGGGAAAAGAAAAGTGCCAAACCTTATGACGGGAAATTGATGAAGATTGCCGATTTCTATGTCAGCAGCAAAACAGGAGAAATATTTGTAGCCGGACAAAGCTATACAGAAAGCAAAAAAGGCCGTAAATACGAGACAGTTTATATGTTCCATTTTGACAACAAAGGAAAGGTCAAAGGTCATTATTCCATGAAACTTGTCGAAAAAAACAAGATTGCCCTGGCTTATCCGGCCGATCAGGCTATGATTGAATCAAAAGATGGGAACAGTATTTACTGGACAGTGTTCGAAGTGGCCGGTATAAAAGACATCAGGGTGTTGTATTATCCGCGTATTGGCAAAATAAACATCAACAATACAACAGTAGGTAAATTCGTAAGTATTGGAAATGGCAACTATTTCCTTGATGACAAATTTGCCGTAAATGCCCTTGGCGACAACCAGTTTATTTTTATTGGTTCAGGAAGAAAAAGTAAAGACATGTGGTTCTGCAAGGTTGAATTTGAATAATATTCTCGGACTTTATGGAAACTGTAAAAAGAGGTATTGTTTTATTATTGCTGGCTGTCGTGATGACAGCCGGCAATTCTTTTTCACAGGTAAAATTCTTTTTCGGATATAATCTGGGGACTTTTACCATTCCTCAGCGGTATTTTCAGGTCATCGATTATGAATATCAGATTGTTTACGGTTCAAAAGGTTATTCTGAAAAAGGATTTGGCTTATCTCCCCTGTTACATGGATTTTCCTATGGCTTCAGGTTATCATTTTTTGACAATTTTGCATTAAATGTGAGCCATTACCGCAAAGTGACCAAAAGCAGGGTGGCAGAATTCCCGAATAATTATCTTGCGCAGCATCAAATGATAATCAAAAGCTGGGGCGTAGGTTTCGTTTTCCGTGAAGATTATCCCAAATTTGGGGTTGATTACGAAATTGGACGCCTGACGCTGAAAAAGAAAAAGTATCCGGCAGACGAATTTAAAAGCAGTAAATGGATAGATTATTGTCCAACTATAGAATTATTTGGCAAGGGGCCGACTTTTTCGTCCGGTATAACATTTTACTCCATCCACCGGCTTAAATTTCTTGAAATCAGGCCATATTTCAGCTGGATACCTGAAGTGGTAAATTATCCTGATTACACAAACCCTAATTTACCACGTTATTATACTTTCAGGATCAGCTCTATAGGTATTCATTTGTTTGTCGTACTGGGTGAAAATGATTAAAGAGTAGTGTATGAAAAGAAAAATTCTTCTTCTGCTGTTTCTCATCAGCATTTCCAATATCAGACAGAGTATTGCTCAGGATATATTTGGCGGAGTTAATTTAAACCTTTTAACAGGTTACACTTCAGCAGGCTCTTTTAAGAAATTTATCGATTCCTATAACAGCATTCTCGAATCTGATCTGAAAAACAAGTTAAATCGTACAGCTTTTGTCAGCGGATATGTTGTAGGTGTTGAAGTGAATGCTTTATTATATGGAGCAATAAATTATATGAAATTAAAGGGAGATTTTTCTGCAACATTAAACGATGGCTCGAAACGGGTATTCAAACTGGAACAATCCATCTGGAATGTACCTATTGGTTTTGGACGCTATGAATCAGACGGTGCATATTTTAGTGCCGGCCTTGGTATAGGCATAAGTAATATGATAATGTCAACATTTACAAAATATGTGGATGGTACAGTGAGCATGGGAAATGAAAAAATACTTAATGGAACATATAATACTTCTACTTTTTTCTTGTCACCTGAAGTACAAATAGGGGTTTCTGCAGGTAATAGTGTTATCAGCCTGTTGCTTTCTTATCATTTTAATACGCTGTCATCTGGGAATGTTGATTTTTTTAATATAGACAGAGAAAGAATATCGGGCATACCTGAAGATTATAATAACTTCCTGAATAACCCCAACTTTGGATTTGTTGATGATCCCGTAAAGTTTAATTTCAATGGACTGGTGATTGGATTGGGTTTAAAATACAATCTTTTATCACTGTTTAAATAAAGCTTTATGAAGAAGATATCATTTCTAATTAGCGGATTGACCCTGATGTTTTTGATTTCATCCTGCAGCAAGGAAGACTTTTCGAGAAATAAATTTCAGGGGGTATGGAAAATTGTAAAAATGACACAAACCTATTATTCGGATACCAGTCAGAATCCCCAGCCTGATTCTGTCATTGAAACGAAAGATGTTGGCGTATTTATGCTGGTTGACCGTGCCGATTATGGTAATATTCTCGATTATAATGACGAACTGTTTACAGGCAGGACACCTACATTTTATGATATTCATGGAGGCGGCTGGTCAGCAGATTATGCAGGTAATCGTCTGAGCCTGAGTGCTGTGGTTTACACTGTAAAGGATCAGCCATTCGGCAGGATGAAGCTCACCTACATAGTAAGCCCTTACAATGGTATTTATAGGTATAAAGAAGAGTTAATCATAAGCAGGCTTAATCCATAACTTTTTGATAGTAAATCAGCTAAAAATACAGAAATGAAAAATTTAAGAAAAAATCTGATTAATGCTTCATCAGTATTAATTTTATTGACCTTAATTATTTTCTTTTCTTCCTGTGAAGATATTTTTAATAATAACATCACTCCCAAGGGGAATAATAAAGGAACATATATTTTTGTCAGTGGTCTTGACCATATTTATGGTGAAGTTTATATGTGCGATGAAAGTGGGAAAAACCTTACCCGTATCAGCAATATTATCAGTAACCTGCCTGATATCAATGCTCTGGATGGCGATAACTATCCTGTTTTGTCGCCTGACAATAAAAAGGTTGCATTCAAATCGCTTGATAATAATAAACTGATGATCTACAACATTGACGACAAAACACTTACGAACATAGGAAAAGTAAGTTTTGGGGAAGAGAGCAAAGATGTTGCCTGGTCTCCCGAAAGTGATAAGATAGCCTACATTGAATTTCCTTCAATAAAATATCAGATAATTATAAAAAGTGCAGATGGTGAACTTAAAATGGAAACCAGATATACATCCTCCTCTTTCCCATTATATGACAGCGTCATCATGTTTAAACAAATTGCATGGCACGAAGATGGGAAAAGAATTCTTGCTTCCGGCATTCAAAACGGTGCATATCATTTTTATGAAATTGATGTTAATAGTGGTAAAATAATTAAAGGACATAGCTTTCCTATTTATGGAGAATTTTTTTACCGGAACGATACAGTAATTTTTCAGTCAACCAGTCAGATGTATTACGCTAATCTGAAAGATGGGACCATCAAGCCATTGTTTAATGAGATTATTGAAAACTTCACACTTTCTCCGGATGGACAAAGACTTGCTTATACTGTTACACGAGATTACACCTACAATGGTAATATTTATAAATGTGGCGATATTATGGCGATTGGCCTGAACGGGTACGATAAATTTAATCTTACTCAAACATCGGATATACCGGATGAATCGAAATCAAGTACAAAAAAGTTTAAACCTATTTGGATCAGTAATACTGAACTACTTTATGCTGCCGGCAATATTTATCTGGTTAAAGACGACTTTAAACCCCGGGCAAGTATATTGGTAAAAGATGTAAAAGCATACGGACAATTACAATTCATTAAAAAATAATCTCATGAACTTATGAAAAAGTTTTCATTGTTTTTTAGTGTTATTTTTTCTTATCTGATCTTTTCAGCAGCTGACTGCAATAAGAATAATCCTACCCCTACAATTCCAAAAGAACTTTACTTTGTTGACGACCTGAAAGGCTGGAAATACGAGGGATATTACGAGATAAGCAATTCATTCTATTCTACTTCAAGAGTTATCCTGCAAAAAGTTTATCCTCATCCCAAAGGACAAATCAGTGTTTTTCATAGTTTTATAGATATTATAGTCAATGATCCCGACTATAATGAATATGCAGATATGTACAGGTCGATTCTGAATACCGATGGGACTTATAAAACTGTAAAAATGCCTTCCGATCGCCCCGATTTGTATTTTACCTATAAAGTTTCTAAATTAATATTTCCCAGTTTGAGCATAAAAGTGCTGGGCTTGGGCGATTATGATTATGAAGTTTTTGGACAAAAAGCCAATATCGGACATGTTGCTCCTGGAATGGAAAATTATTTCCATCAGTTTAAAGGAATGGCAGCCACACATTCCTACCTTAGGGTCAAATCACTGGGACAGGAAGTGAGGTTATCTAATCTTTATGCATGGGCTCCCTGTTATTACCTTGGAGCAGGATTTAAAAATGATGAAATATATGTTATCAGCCACCGGACCGACTCCAACTTTTTTCTAGTATCAAGAGTTACCCCTCAGCTTATCAGCGATGAATATTCAGACACTAAACTGGCCTATGATTACAATACCATTTTTTACAATAGAATTAGTGAATTTATCCCCGATTATCAATATCCGGGGAAGCAAGAATTTCCTATAACTTATTATAACTATGGCAATGACTTCCTTTTTGCGCTTTTCAGCAAGGAAAAAATGTACATTTTTAAGTTCGACATGTTTAGGCTAAAGTTCGAACTGATTTCAACGTATGATATTCCACAATCAGAAACTTACGATATAATAAAACATAAATTTCAATGGGTTGATGAAAAATATAATACCCTCATTTTTGTAGAGAGAACAACCGATGGACCAATTATAAAAAAACTGGAAAACGGTACAACCACACAGATAGATCCCCCGAAATTCAACAGTAAATGGGGTGTCAAATTCAGGCATATAGATGCCAGATATGACGAAGGAAAACTTTGGCTTTCGTATGCAGGTTATTTATTCAGCAAAGAAATTAAATAAGAGGATATGAAAAGGTTTCTGTTATCGGCCATAATCGTATTTCAATGGTTTCTGCTGTTCTCACAATATAAACTTTCAAATAATCTGGCAACACCCGACTGGGCTACGCTTGTCAGATGTTGTTCCGGTAGTTCATCAATTGAAAATATAAAAGAGTTTGAAAATGGAGAAATAATAGTAAGAGGAGAAACTCAATCGCAGCCGGGAAAAACAATGGTTATTGGAGAAAATACACAAAATGCCATAACCTTAAACACCCAAAACGGTCAAGATAATTACGGAGGTTATCTTGCAAAATTCAATAACCAGGGGACTCCTGTCTGGGCAAAATATATGGATAATTGGTTCATTGTTGACGATATTTATAAGGAACCAGCATCTGATAAATTATATATTGCCATTTCTCCAAAATCTCCGACTGGTATTATCAGATATGACCAAACTGATTATACTATCAACTCTTCTTATACGGCACAATTATGTCTGATTGTCAAATATTCCACAGGTGAATTTATTAAGCTTTTGTCTTTCCCGCAAGCCAGCAAATATATTTTCAGTCAAGGGAAAAAAATTGTCTTATTTTCACCAATTAACCAATATTCTCCGTATTATCATCCAAATCTACTTGAAAAAGTTGGTTTTTTGAATGAAAATGATTCCATCTATAAATATCAGACAAAATTCAATAATCTCATCGGGAACACTCAAACCTACTGGTCATATAATAAGTTTAGGAATACATGGTGGTTCATGGGCATTACTAAACCCAGAGAAATCAGACTATCTGGTGACTCTTTGATTGTTTCCTCCAGGGAATTTAATTTGCCTAATCTTCCCGAAATCGAATTTATTGAAACTGTGCCAAAATTTTTATTTTTATCTGAAAATGAAATAATTATCAACTGCACATCCAACAACAACGCCTATAATAATCTACAGAAAATCCTTATTAAATGCGATACTTCAGGTAATTTTATCTGGATGTTAAAATTCCATCAGGCAAACCAGTCAAACAAATCAACCTTTGCCATCGATAAAAACGGTGATATTTGGGCACAATTATGTTCTTCCTCTTATTATGACACCATTACTCTTTTCCCCTCAAAAAAATCATGGCTGATTTCTGACAGAGGAAACATGGGCATCTATGAATTATCAAAAATCATCAAAATTGACCACACAACAGGAGAACCAATATTAGGGCTGATTAATGGTTATGGAAGCAGAAATTATGATTCATTAGGTTTATCTATTCATATCAGCGGAAGTAATCTTTTATATGTACCTTCTTCATTCTATTCATTTATAATGTTTCCGGATAAATCAGGAAATTATTACTATTCGATATTTTCCGACAGATGTGGCATGATGCCGGAAAGCCAGGTAATACTATCCAGATATTCACTTGACGGATTGATTTACAGATCATTGACTCCGTCAGTCATTGAAGAATATGAAAAATATCAGTCCTCCCGGCTGAAAATTTTCCCCAATCCATCTTCAGGACATTTTGTGATTGAATATGACCAGATTGCTACTTTTTATTTAATGGATATAAACGGGAAATTAATAACAACAATAGAAACAAAAGAACCACTGACAGAGATAAATCTGGAACTGGAAAGAGGTATTTATCTGCTGAAAAACCGTGAAACCCATCTTATCCAAAAAATAGTGATTCAGTAAAAAACGACAGGCAGAGAAATTACTTTCTTTACAGTAATCTCCTGATAATCATTTTTTTAATACACTCAGAGCCATAAATCTGGAACTGGAAAGAGGTATTTATCTGCTGAAAAACCGTGAAACCCATCTTATCCCAAAAATAGTGATTCAGTAAAAAACGACAGGCAGAGAAATTACTTTCTTTACAGTAATCTCCTGATAATCATTTTTTTAATACACTCAGAGCCAGTTTATTTTTCTGAAAAAATAAGCTATCCCGATAGCCAGTGCCAATGATGCGGATACGACAATATAAAATCCTGAAGATGAGAGTTCAAGGTAATTTTTAATGTTCATTCCAAAAAAACTGGCAATCAGGGTAGGAATCATCAGGATAATGGTAACGGAGGTCAGGCGTTTCATGATGGCGTTCAGATTGTTTGAAATCACGGAAGCGAAGGCATCCATGAGACCACTCTGAATATCGCTGTAAATATTTGCAATTTCAAGAGCCTGTTTGTTTTCAATGATAACATCTTCCAGAAAATCCTCGTTATATTCATTCATTTGTATGTGGCGGGAGCTTTTCATCCGGGCAAGTACCAACTCATTTGACTTTAATGAAGTAATAAAATAAACCAGGCATTTTTCCATTTTCAGCAGGCGCTGCAACTCTTTGTTTCGGGTCGAACGTTCGAGGTCGGCTTCAATGATTGAAGTCTGAATGTTGATTTGCTTCAGATATTTCAGATAAGTGTTTGCTGCAATCAGAAAAATCTGAAGGACAAAACTCATATTATTTTCAAAATCAATCTTTCGTAATCGTTCCTGACGAATAAACAGAGGGATAACATCGTTGTCGTACTGACAAATGGTGATAATGGTTTCGTCAGAGATAAGGATACCCAGCGGCACTGTTATGTAAGGCACCCCGTCATTGACCACATGAACAGGAATACGGATAATGATAAAAAGCCATTTGTCTTCAATTTCGAGACGCGACCTTTCGTCAATATCCAGAATATCGGTAATAAAATCCTCAGGTATTGAAAAGATGCCGGAAAGGATTTTTACTTCTTCATTAGTGGGTTTTTCAACGTTTATCCAACAGTTTTTTTCGTAGGCAGGCAGAACTTTCAACCCTCCTTCCTTGCTGAAATAAGTGATCATATTACCTCCTTTTTCTTTTATAACCGGGCAGGCAGATCACTTATTCCTGTCCGGTCAGGGTTTTACGCGTTGATTACCATCCGCAGGATAATCGTCCATTTCTTTAATTTTGTTTCGCTGCAAAGGTAAAATGATTATCTGTAAGTTTGAAAATATTTTATCCGGTTTTTTTTAAAATTTGTCAGCCGAAAAATTACCATCATTTAAAACAGAAAACACGATGAAAACAAGGGAAGAATCACTTCAGCTATTAAAAGAGTATATAAAAAAGGAAAATATGCTCCGTCATTGCCTTGCTTCAGAAGCCGTGATGAAGGCTCTGGCAAGAAAATTAGGTTATGATGAGCATGTCTGGGGACTGGCCGGCCTGCTTCACGATCTGGATGTTGAAATCACTGAAGCCAATCCAAAGATTCATGGGCTTAAAACTGCTGAAATCCTTACTGAGCTTGGCTATGATCCCGAAATGATTGAAGCCATAAAAATGCATAATGAAGAAGCTACCGGACTGGAAAGAAATACCGTTTTTCAGCACGCACTGGCTGCCGGTGAAACCATTACCGGATTAATATTCGCTACTACCTATGTTTATCCCGACAAAAAAATTGCCTCCGTAAAACCCAAATCTGTAGTAAAACGCATGACAGAAAAGGCCTTTGCAGCATCCGTCAAGCGGGAACACATCCTCGAATGCGAAAAAATAGGAATACCAATGCCTGAATTTGCAGACTTAGCAGTGAATGCCATGCGGGAAATTGCTGATGAACTGGGATTATAAGTACCTGATAATGTTGTAACCGGAAAATTGTTAACATGGAAGTAATCATAAGAAAAGCGGTCAAAGATGATGTAAATTCAATCCTGAATTTAATAAAAGAGCTGGCAGAATATGAAAAAGCCCCTCAGGAAGTAACAGTTACCACTGATGAACTGATCAGGGACGGATTTGGGAAAAATCCGGTATTTCATGTTTATCTTGCTGAAAATAAATCTCACGGAATTGTTGGGATGGCATTCTGGTATTTTGCCTATTCAACATGGAAGGGAAAATGTATCTATCTGGAAGATATTATCGTCAGGCAGGAATTCAGGCGACAGGGAATCGGAGAAAAGCTATTCAATGAAGTGTTGAAGGCAGCCAGAGAACATAAGGCCAAACGGCTGATGTGGCAGGTGCTTAACTGGAACACTCCTGCCATCGAATTTTACAAGAAGAAATACAGGGCAGAAATCAGCGATGAATGGCTGAACGGCAGGCTGACAGAAAATGAAATTCAGCACTTTGAATTACCGTGATTTTTCTTTAAATAACTGATTGCTAAAATCTTACAAAAAAATCAGGTATCATTTTAAACAGCATTTTCCTTATTGCTCTTTATCAGAAGGGTTGACAACCAGGCAACCAGAATACAAACCAGAAAAACGAGGATACGTGCATTAAAATGTTCACTCATGCCGGTACTGATCCAGACAACAGAAAGCAATAGTCCGGTAATTGCTGTGATAAGGGCGGCTTTTCCATGAAAACGTTTCCAGAACAAAGAAAAAAGGATCACAACTGAAAAAGTGCATCCCACACCTGCCCAGACATAACCTACAATATTGAAAATCAACTTCTGAGGGGTAAGAAGGGCAAAAACAAGTGCCACCATTGCCAGTAATAAAGTTATCAGCCTTGATTTGAAAAGTGAGTGCCTGTCGTTTTCGGCATTTTTATTTTTGCTCATTGGTTTAATAATGTTTTCGGAAAGCTCTGTGGCCGAGAGGATAAGCAGGCTATCTGCAGTAGAAAGCATGGCTGCAATCACTCCCGTAATCAGCAAGGTAGAAAATGCAGGATGAAACAAAACTTTCATCAATTCGGGCATTACTTTTTCCTGATCATCAAGACTTTGAGGACCAAAGACAGCAATGCCAATCCATCCGATACAAAGAGCACCCGTATAGGCAATGATTGTCCAGATGACACCAATATTTCTGGCCATCTTCGCATGTTTGTGATCTTTAATGGCCATAAAACGCATACTCAGCTGAGGCATGCCGCCCAGATAACCGAAAAACCAGGAAAACCCGGTGGCTATGACAACACCTGAAGTATAACCTTTTGCTGCACCTGTAAGAGAAGAATAGGTATCGCCTGCGCGGTGAATGGCATCAGGAATGTTTTGAGCAAAAAGTTCGGGATGATGAGCGATATACCAGATGCCGACCACAGGTCCGGCAATCAGGGCAATAATCATGATAACTGCCTGTATCACATCGGCATAGACAACGCTTCTGAATCCACCATATATGGTATAAGGCACCACAATAGCCATCATTATCAACATGCCGATAACAGGTTTTATCTCGAACAGGCTGTTAAAAGTTTTGCCACCACCAATGAGTTGAGCCCCGACATAAAGGAAAAAGAAAAACACAATAGTCAGGCTGACGACTATTTTCAACCATTTCCCGGTATCGGGGTGGAACCGGGCCAGCAATTCAGTAAAAGTCGAGACTTTGTAATGTTCAGCGGCATTGCGCAGCCGCCAGGCAATTAAAACCCATGCTGTAATGATACCCGCCACACATCCGATAGCAGTCCATATCTCTGTGAGTCCTGTCGCATAAGCAGCACCGGGAAGCCCCAGCAATGCCCATGAGGATTCACCCGCAGCCCTTTCGGAAAGAGCAGCCGCCCATCCGGGCAAGCCTCTGCCAGCAATGGCAAAATCTTCGGATGACTTGACTTTTCTTCCATGATAAAATCCCCATACCAGAATAAACACCAGATACAGGCAAATGACGATAATTTGAATAGTCATAGGCTTTTGTTTTTTGCGTAAAGATAAAATCTTTCATGGCAATAAAATAAAATCTTAGCCCTGATCTGATTCAAAAGCAAATCTAATTTATTGACTATCTTTGCAGTAGAAATTTTTTATTCAAAATAATCAGATGACTCAGTCAAAAACTAAACTAACGGTCGTTTTCTTTTTCATCATGGTATTGAACCGGCATCTCTCCTATTCACAGCTTTTTGATACCTTAATCAGTCTCACTTTTACTCAGGGGACCTGCAGGATACACGACATATATATTTCTAATAACCAATGTATTATGTTGTATGATCATGAAAAAGAGTTGTTTGTTTACAACTCTTCTGACCGTGAAAATCCATTTTTTTTAAAAGCCCGTCTGTCCAGTGAAAAAGGTGACCGGTACAAGACATCAAACAGTTATCAGGTAAAACAACCCCGATTGTGTAATGAAGGGAAACTGGTGGTAGCAGCTTCAGACCTCGACCAGGATGGGTTGGGAGGCAGGTTTTTACGCTGGGACCTTCAAGAACAAAAACAACTGGACGATATTATTACAGGGCAATGGGGTATCGGAAAATGGGCTGTAAGCAGTGACGGAAGGTATTATGTCAACTACTTTTTAACAAAACCCGGTAAAAAAATTCCTGTTATTGATGCAATGACCAACAAAACCATGCATATCAAAACAAAATACATCCTTTACTCCGACAGTATTTTTTTTACAGACGACAATCGTTATCTTGTTTTTCTGTCGGCACTCGATGGGCAGTCTTTTAAAAATAAAGTATTTCGTTTTCCCGAACTTACCATTGAAAATACCAGTTATACCTTTTCAAAAAGCAACAGGCTGATGGCTGACAATGTCAGCTATAGTATTGAGAATGATTCATTAATCATCACTTCCGGAGAAAATATCCAAAAAATATATATAGAGGGAAAGTCATTTTTGTGGCAGAATAAAAATGATGGTAAAATTTACCTTGCCATCAGTAATAAAAACAAGCTAAAGGTTATTGCCATCAAAGGACAAAAAAACTAAAGCACGTCCACTCCTTTTTCAATAATCTCCTTCGTATCCCTTGCAATAACGAGCTCTTCATTGGTAGGAATAACCATGATTTTCACCTTAGAACTTTCAGTACTGATGATTGCTTCTTTTCCCCTCAGGCCATCATGTTTGGGAAAATCAAGCTCAGCGCCAATAAACCCAAGATTTTTGCAAATGTTACCCCTTGTTTCAACATCATTTTCACCGATACCTCCTGTGAAGATAATGGCATCCACTCCATTCATGGCAGCGGCATAAGCTCCGATATACTTACGAACCCTGTAGGCATACATTTCAAGGGCAAGGGCAGCTCTTTCATTACCTTCCGAAGCGGCTTTTTCAATATCCCTCATATCGGATGAAATACCTGAAACTCCAAGCATACCACTGAATTTATTAATCAGGGTATTGGCAGCATCCAGATCGATTTCCTCTTTATCAATAATATAGGTAAAAGCACCCAGGTCGAAATCACCGCAGCGGGTTCCCATGATCAGACCTTCAACAGGAGTCAAACCCATTGAGGTATCGACTGATTTTCCTCCGTCAATGGCGGCAATGGAAGCTCCATTCCCCAAATGGCAGGTGATAAGTTTCAGGTCTTTTATGTCTTTTCCCAGAATTTCAGCAGCTCTGTTCGATACATACCGGTGACTTGTTCCATGAAAACCATAGCGTCTGACCTTGTATTTCTCATAAAGACTGTATGGAATGGCATACATATAGGCATAAGGAGGCATGGTCTGGTGAAAAGCCGTATCAAAAACACCTGCCTGAGGTATATCCGGCATTAATTCCTTGACTGCATAAATACCCTTGAGGTTGGGTGGATTATGAAGCGGAGCCAGATCAATACATTCTTCCATCTTGGCAATGACTTCATCGGTAATTCTGACACTTCCCTTAAAACGCTCTGCTCCATGAACCACGCGATGTCCTACCGCATTGATTTCTTTGACACTTTTTATACAGCCCCTGCGTTCGCTGGTTAATACTCCGATAATATATTCAATACCTGACTGATGATCAAGCACCTCGCCTTCGAGAGTTACCTTATCCCCATCATATCTTTCATTTTTTAAAAAAGAACCGCTTAATCCTATTTTTTCGACAATTCCTTTGGCTAACACTTTTTCATCAACCATGTCAAACAATTGATATTTTATGGAAGAACTGCCGCAATTTAATACTAATATTTTCATTTTCTTCTGATTTTGTAGTGATTAAAAGTCTTCACGACCAAGATTGAGAATAGAGCCGGGCTTTGATATTCTTCTGCCGTTTTCATATTTGTAAAAGCCTTCTCCTACACGCCTGCCATACATTTGGGAACGTACCAGACGCTTAATAATTGGGGATGTCTTGTACTTTTTATCACCAAATTCATCATAGAGCCCTTCCATCCATTTCAGCAATTTATCTAGGCCTATTTTATCTGCGAGGGCAAAAGGTCCCATCTGCATACCGAAGCCCTTCATCAGGGTTTTATCAATGTCTTCAACCGTTCCGACACCTTCCATCAGCAATTCACAGGCTTCATTAATCAGCGGAATGATCAGACGGGTGGAAATATTACCGGGAGAAGCTGTTACATTGATAATTTCTTTTTTCAGCATCCTGGCAAATTTATTAATGATGTCGATGGTATTCTTATTGGTAACCACACATTTGTTCAGTTCAATAATGTCAACTGAATGAACAGGAGAAAGAAAGTGAATGCCAACAGCCCGTTCGGGATGTTTTAAAACCACAGCCAGATCGGCAACCAGAACGGTTGAAGCATTGGTAGCTATAACAGTTTGATCATCAACATGTTGTTCGACTTTTCTGAAAACATTCTTCCTTTCTTCAAGATTGCTGATTGTTTTTTCGGTATTAATACACTCGATCACAATATTTGAATCTTTTAGTTCAGTATAATCGGTCGTGAGCCTGATTCTCGACATGATCGATTTTTTTTCTCCGGGAGTCATCCCCCACCTGTTAATCATATTGTCGAGCAAATCACTTATCAACTGACTAATGATAGACAGTCGTTCTTCTGAAATATCGACTATCACCACATCCATTCCGGCCTTGGAAACAGTAACCGAGATTTCCTGTCCCATTGTACCGCCTCCGACAATACCAATTTTTTTGATAAGTCCGTCCTGGGTACGGTTACGTTTTTTTAAACCATAATCTTCTAAAACTTCCATTTTATATTTTTTTAACGATTAAACACCACCTGCCTGGTTGGCAGTAATAGCAATAACATTAACAATATCATCCACAGAGCAGCCCCGTGAGAGGTCGTTGATAGGAGCAGCCATCCCCTGAGTAACCGGCCCGACAGCTTCGGCACCAGCAAGGCGTTGTACAAGTTTATAGGCAATGTTTCCACTTTGCAGGTCAGGGAAAATTAAAACATTTGCTCTTCCGGCTATTTCGCTGCCCGGAGCTTTTTTCTTCCCGATAGATTCAATCAAAGCGGCATCTGCCTGAAGTTCTCCGTCAATTTTCAGATCCGGTGCAATCTGTTTGGCAATTTTTACAGCTTCCACTACCTTATCCACCAGCGGATGAGAGGCACTTCCTTTGGTTGAAAAACTAAGCATGGCCACACGAGGCTCTATTCTGCCCAATGCACGGGCAGTATGGGCGGTTGCAATGGCTATGTCGGCAAGTTGTTTTGCATCCGGGTCTGGATTTAAGGCACAATCAGCAAAAAGAATTAAACCATCTTCTCCAAAACTCTTGTCTTTCAACAACATAAGAAATGTACTTGAGACAATCGAAATGCCGGGCATGGTTTTGACGATCTGCAAAGCAGGACGAAACACATCACCTGTGGCATTATTAGCTCCGGCAACCTCTCCATCCACTTCTCCGCTTTTTATCAGCATAACACCCAGATACAACGGATCTTTTACCAGTTTTTTTGCTTCCTCAGGTGTCATTCCTTTATTTTTCCGGAGATTATAAAGCATTTCGGCATATTCATCCATGCGGTGAAAGCGATCAGGATTGACAATTGTCGCTTTTGCAATGTTTTTCAATCCAAACTTTTCAGCTTCTGCATGAATCATTTTTTCATCCCCGATTAGGGTGATTTGTGCAATTTTCGTTGAAATGGCAATATCTGCTGCTCTCAGGGTACGTTCTTCCCATGCCTCAGGGAGCACAATACGCTTATTGAGTTTTTTTGCATTTTCGTGAATGCTTTCTAAGAGTGTCATGATTTGTTTGTTATTTAATTCACAATAATTTGAGAGGCAAAACTAAACGTTTTCATTCTATTCAGAAAATATTTTTTGTTTCTAAAAATAAGTAAATTCCTCTCCTGCATAGTGAATGACAACTTCTTTTCCGGAGCTTTCCTCCACATGTCCGATGATTCTGGCTTCAATACCGAATTGGCCGGAAACGGCAATTAATTTATCAGCTAAATCCGGATGGCAATAAATTTCCAGACGATGTCCCATGTTGAAAACTTTAAACATTTCATTGAGCGGGGTATCATTTTGTTGCTGAATCAATCTGAATACCGGTGGAATTTCAAACAGATTATTTTTTACAATTTTAAGATTATCAATAAAATGGAGAATTTTGGTTTGTCCACCTCCCGTACAATGTACTATGCCATGAAGTTCGCTTCTGTAAGAAAATAAAATTTCCTGAAGCAAAGGCAAATAAGTACGAGTGGGAGAAAGCAACAATCGACCTACATTAATATCACTTAATCCGGTATTATCAGTCAGAAACATTTTCCCTGAATAAATTACTTCCGGAGAAAGAGCCGGATCGTAAGATTCGGGATATTTTTCTGCATAATATTTATTCAAAACTTCGTGGCGGGCAAAGGTCAATCCATTTGAGCCAATACCGCTGTTATACCCATCTTCATAAATGGATTGGCCAAATGAAGCGAAACCTACAATCACATCGCCCGGCTGCGGCCTTATTTCAATGACCTCGTTTCTTTTAATACGAGTTGCTACTGTTATTCCAACATCAATGGTACGGACAATATCCCCGACATCAGCAGTTTCACCTCCGGCCAAATAGATATTAATCCCAAATTTTTTCAGTTTCTCTGCAAAAACAGCCTGTGCATTGATCACTCTTGAAATAACTTCACCACTGATTAGGTTTTTATTTCTGCCAATGGTTGATGACAAAATGAAATTACTGGCAGCACCCGAGCAAGCCAGATCATCAATATTCATCACTATTGCGTCCTGAACGATACCTTCCCACACATTTTCATCTCCGGTTTCTTTCCAGTATAGGTAAGCCAATGAAGTTTTTGTTCCGGCTGTATCGGCATGCATGATGAGGGCATACTGCTCATCTCCGTAAAGAAAATCGGGAAGTATTTTACAGAAAGCCTGAGGATAAAGACCTTTATCGAGATGTTTTATTGCTTCATGAACATCTTTTTTATCAGCAGAAACCCCTCTTTTCTCGTATTTCATAACCTTGAATTTCATCGCAATTTCGGGTTATTCAAATGACGGGTAGCATCTCTCCTGCTTTTTTTTTCAAACGATTTTTTTAACTCCTCAGTGAGATCCACCCCTGTCTGATTGGCAATACAAAGGAGTACCCAGAAGACATCAGCCAGCTCTTCACCGATAGAGGCTTTATCTTCATGCTCCTTAAACGACTGATCTCCGTAAACTCTTGCCATCAGACGGGATAGTTCGCCTACTTCTTCTACCAGTACGGCAAGATTGGTAAGTTCGCTGAAATACCTGACACCTTTTTCTTTGATCCAGGTATCCACCATTTTTTGAGCATCTTTGATGGTCATTTCCATAATCTTATTCATCATAAAACAAAAATCCCGGCTTTTGACCGGGACTTTTGCATTATTGGGTTAAAAAACTTATTTCGTTAAGGTTATCTTTTCAATAACACTTGATACGGTGGTTGTAACATTTACAAAGTAAACGCCAGCGGCCTGGTTGCTGAGGTCAATCCTGAAGGTTCCGCCAACCGTATTGTGCAGACTCAAAGCATTGATCTGATGACCGAGCATATCAGTAATCACAATGCTCAACTCTGTATTCTGCGGCAATTGAACATCCACAAGGAATTCACCCCTGGTCGGATTAGGATAAACCCTGACATACCTTGCCAACCCTTCTTCCATGCCAATACTCTTTTCACATTCATCGACATTGACATACCGGGTAACCTTAAGTGCCTCATTCCCTGAATTATCCACTGCACTATAGACAATCGAATACAGACCGATATACCTGTTGACATAGTAATCAGTGAAATAGGAACCGCTCAATGTAGGTTTAAGGTTTTTGTCAAAGTTATCGGTTACGGTTGCCGTAACAGTTGTCAGGTCAAGTGTATCGTAACGGCAGATGTTGTAAACATAATCACCTACCAGTGTGATAACCGGCTTTTGAGTATCTTTTACACGAACGGTAAATGAAATCATGCTGCTGTTACCGGAACCATCTTCCACCTTGTAAGTAAAGGTAAAGTCGCCCAGCTGATTGGCAGGGTTGCCTAACCCAAAGGTGGAAACGTAGGTACCTCCGTAAGTTTCAGTCATTTCACTCAAAGAGTTGTAATTATCAGTAACGTTGACTGAAGGCATCTGGAAGACACTAAGCACTTCAATAGTGATGGTATCGCCATCTTTATAAGGTGGTTTAACTGCAATGACAGGTGCCTTGGTATCTACCACATTGACCACACGCTGTACACTTACCGGACCATTTCCGTTGCAATCAGTGATGGAATAAGTCAGGGTGTAACTCCCAAGTTTGTGGATATTGACTGATCCTGTAATTTCAGGCTGGAGGTTTTGACAGTAGTTGTCAGTGATGGTTACACCGGGATCATTGAAAGTTGTATGAACATCAATATCCATTACACTGTAACCATTCAGGTAAATCTTCGGATCATCGAGGTCACGTATGCTTACCCATCTTGATACGGAGGCAGTATTGCCTTTTTTGTCATAGGCAGTATAAGTAATCTGATAATCGCCAAGCTGTGCGGTATCAACACTACCTGTAATATCCACTTTATCAAGACCAGAGCAGGTATCATAGGCATTATACCCCGGATCAGTATAGAGACTAAAGACATTCAGGGTATCAAATTCTTTTCCTTTAAGTGTGATGACAGGTGCTACATTGTCGGGATTAACAATAATCACCCTGCGTTTGGTTGCAATATTGTTGTACGGGTCTTTTGCTTCATAAATGTAGAAGTATGTCCCTGAATTTTTGCAATCCAGATTGGTGCCTTTATCAGTTACAGGAATACTACCGGCAATATTATCATAAGCAGTAGCACCGGCATCCTTATAGTTACAGTTACATTGTTCAAGATATACAGTGTCGCTGCCGATAAGTGTTATTTCCGGAGGAGTTCCGTCAGGCCTGATAACTACACGATAATCTTCCACTTCACCAAAGAGGCGGTTACCACAGGAACCGTTAGGCATTCCACCTAAAGAAGTAGCTACACGCATTCTGGTAGAACCCTGGGTTGCAGTCGAAGGAACGGAGAAGGTGAGTTCCCAGAACAAAGTTGAGGCATCTATTTCGGTGCCAAGCAATTCGCCCTGGTCATCAAAGTCACCGTCTATGTTCCAGTCAATCCATGCAGCACGGTTCATTTTGTTAAAGGTAGAGTTACGTTCAACGGTTAACTTATAGGTACCCAGAATATCAAGGTATGTCCAATGGTCATTGCTGTAGTTGGTATAAGCAGCTTTTCCGATCCCTGAAGCATTGTTGATGCTTTCAAGTTTCACACGGCTGATACCTATGTCTGCATTCAGGTTTGAGGCAGTTGGTTTGCAATAGGCAATAGCTTCAATATAGTCTTGTTTGTAAATGCTGTCAGTATAGTATAAATCGTAAGTAGCATAGAGTTTAATGGAATATTTGCCTGTTTTTTCGAACCTGATAATCGGATTCCGGCTGGTTTCTGAAGTACCACCGACAAAGGTGTGTGATTTTACCCAGTTGTTCTGGTCGTCCAGCATGGTATCAGGGTAAACTTTCCATAGCCAGCTATTCACACAGCCAAGCGGATTAAACAAATTACCGTGTGTTTCATCTGTGAACTTCACATAATCTTCTTTGGCTACAGGTTTTCTGATATCAGCGTTAAAGTCAGCTGTCGGTGGGTCAGTGGGTTGATCAACATAAACTTTCTTTGTTTTGGTAGAAGTACCACCACAGTTGTCAACCTGAAGTGTAATATCATAAGAACCACCAAAGAAGAGATAAGTATAAGAAGCAATCGAATCGAAAGCATCAAAGAACTTATCCATGTCAAAATCCCAGTTGAAGGAGAGAGCTTCTCCCTTGCTGGTAGAATGGAAGGTTGCCGGGACACCGAGGCAAATAGTATCAGGCCCTTCAAAATCAGCAACAGGAGCCGGGAACAAAGCAGGAGTTCCATACCATTCACCTTCCCAACCTGCGGCTTGTCCGCTTCCGTTGGTAATCCATTCGATATACAGTTTACCGGTCGATGAGGTGAATTTTTTCTGGAAGGTTGCATCTGTAAAGTTGCCATAAATACCATTCGGATAATTCGTTGTATTCCAAAGCTTTTTACCTTGATTGTTCGTTCCTTCATAAACTCTCAGATAATCGCCTGAAAGAGAAGTAAAGTTTTTCAGTTCGAAAGTTAATTCACCGGCACAGGGTTCAAGTGCAATATAGCAATTGACGTTGTTGCCATAATTGGATAATGGACCGCCATCATCGTAAAGAATACCGTACAAGCTCTTTGTAGTGGTCGGGAATGCAGCGATACACATCCACTGGGATGGTTTTACGATGATATATTTTTCCTTACACATTGAATCGGCACCGACACTGTTCTTTGTCCACAGACAGATTTTGTAAGTGCCGGGATAATCAAAGCTGATGTAAGGGTTCTGTGATTTAAAATGTGTGGGCGGAATATAGGAATGTGATGGCATCATTCCACCTAAAGCAGGATCATAAACTGAATCCGGAAACACACTCCATCTCCATTCTGTCGGACAGTTGGTTGATAAGTCGTAGAACTGAACCGGAAAGGCAGTTTCAACTATATTCATTTCAGATACAAAATCAGTTACAGGTTTTACTTTGGGATAATCAGCCACAACAATTTTGGTAAAAGTATCGCCACCACCGCAGTTTTCAGTAATTAGTGTAATTGTATCAATATCCGGATCCGGGAATGTTGTTACAAAATGAAAATCATTTGTTTTAAATTTTCCATTCATATACCACCAGTAACCCTGCAGGGCAGTTTTGGAAGCAGCATTGGCAAAGGTTACAGGAGTACCGACACAAACGGTATCTTCAGAAAGGAATTTGGATTTGGGTTTCTGTACAGGATAACTGGATTCATCAGCACCAATGGCTGTTTCATAAATACAACGTGCATCTCCGTCCACATCAGTTTTTAGTTTAAAGTCATTTTTAAAGCGCATGGGCGGAAAAGCAGAATTAATATGATAGTCTGTTGCACTGACGAATTTCGGATCTTCATTTTCCATAGAGGCCATATCGTGAACCCCGACATTGCCTTGTGCAGCCTGCCATTGAGCGAGGTTTTTACAGTAGGCATTCAGGTATGTACCTGACAGATAATCATAGTAATACCAGAAGTCCCATCCTTTTCCGGTTGTATAAAGGTAATCATTTCTGTCGCAGAAGACCCTTCCAGTGTAATAAATATAATAGAATCTCAACAGATAGCCCTGACTCTTGGAATAGAAAATATTGTTGAAAATATTTACCGAGTTGGGATAATAATTTACAGCAAGACAATAGGCATAATCGGAAGAATTGGTATTGCCTTCAACGACAATGGTATTATGAAGCACCTGACAACGGGTTGCATAATAATATAAGGTAATGGCCTGCTGATACTGAGCATCCATAAAGTTGGAAATAATATTATTGACGATATAGGTTGTATCACCTGATCCATAATATCCTTCATAATACATATTATAGCCATATCGGCCGGGATTCAGAATGTTTCCATCGAGAACAGTTCCCTGACCATAGTAGCTGTACATACCATAAGCATAGCTGTAACGGAATCCGGAAATTCTGTTCTGTATAAACATGCTTCTTTTATGATAATAAGCATAAACAGCATAATAATACTGGTTTTTGAATACATTGCGATAGAATACATTACTGTCAAGATTCGGAGTATTATAGGTTTGCCCCGTAAGACCTACACCTACATAACCATTATTTAATTCACAGTTCGAGACAACGTTGTAGCTGCCATTGGCACCATAAGACGAATACGAACTAGCAGAGCCTGAGAAAAGTACCACATTATAGCTGCTGCTGGTTGACAGATAGGCATTTAAAACGCAGTTGTCAAAATTGTTATACCTTGCATCGTTGTGGAACCAAAGCACACAATAGTTGGAGGAATTGACTGCATTGATGGTAAAGTTTTTAAATCTGTAATACTTTGCTCCATCAATGTCAATAACGGCCTGCTGGGTATTGGTAATGAAGGTCGTTGATTTGTCAGCTCCGATAAAGGTAACGGTATTGGTAGCACTCATACCGGTTATTGGCTGAAGTTTAATAGCCTGGTTATAGGTGCCGGCTGCCACATTGAATACCACAGGACCAACTATGCCGCACTGGGCAAGTTTGGTCAGTGCTTCATTAATTCCGGGGAAATCTGCTCCGGTACCACCAATTTTATAGGTACCTTTCATCCCCGTACAGAAGTTGATATATAAAGTATCGTCTGACCTTTTATTATCAGGGAAAGAGTCGTTTGCATTGGTAACCCATGCTCTTAGTTTATGATCCCCGGGTGTAGGGACATACACTTTTTTAGCAAAGACATAGGTTTCTTCTTCTCCGGGATATAAAGTACCTCCTTTTGGTGTGTAGTTAAGAACCAACTCAGGAGTTCCCCAGTCGAGTGAATAGCCGAGGTCGAGCCAGTAAACGGTATCGGCACCGAGGTTCTGAAATGCAAATTCAAATAAGTTACTGTCAACCCCGAAAACCTGAGGCTGGACTTTTCTGGTTGATGCCACATTAAAGCCGGATAAGGGTTGAACAGTTACCGCATAATCTTCGGTTTCACCATAGTAGTTGTAAGCATCTGTACAGGCAGTTGCCAGCGTATTGTTAGTGCCACCGCCATAGGCATCATAAGTCAGCTCTATACGAAGGCGTGTAGTCCCCGGTACTGCTGTAGCAGGTACAGCAATAGTGGTTGAAACGGTAGAGCCGTTTACAGCAGGCACGCCCGAACGATCCCAGATGATTTCCGTTGAAGAAAAAGAACCATCTTTGTTCCAGTCTGCCCATACACGCATGCAGAAATTATAGGATGTTCCTATACCTACTGCACATTTTACTTCCATGGTGTAGTTGGTGGCTGCGATCAGGTTAGCATTGTAGGAACTGGTGTAGTCAGAATAACCGGATGATGTATAAGTGTTGTTGTAGTTATACATCGTTCCCAGTTTCACTGATTCAATGTACCAGTACCCATACTGAGCATATTGCCATGTGGATGAACAATAAGTCTGTGAAACTGCATTGAAACTCACCCAGCTGAGCAATGCAAAAATAAACAGTGTAACGACTTTTCTCATATAATTATCAATTAAGGGTTTACAATTTTACCATCAAATTTAAAAACACTTTTACCTTTTACAGGTTTATTCACTTTGCAAATCTAATATAATTTTCCAAAAGCGTAAAAAAATTTTTGATTTTTTTCCCGTGTTGACAAAGATTTTTGTCAATGGTCAAAAATTTACTCAGTCATTAATAAAGATAATTTATAAATCTTTCATTATCAAACAACTACGAAGGAGCCTGAATTTGAACTCATTTTTAACAATAAAAATTTTCAGAATTTTTAACTTCTCTATTTTCGCATGTAAATTTTCAGCTTTGAAAAGACGCCATATTTTATGCTTTTTCGGGATTATTTTGTTCAACCTGTGTCAGTTAGATGGCTTAGCTGCTGAAAATTTATCCGATTCAGCAGGAAAAATTCTCTTTCGTGAGAATTGCGCAAGCTGTCATGAAATCGGACGTGTATTAACCGGCCCCGACCTGAAAGGCATTTCTGAGAGAAGGACAAAAGATTGGCTGATCAGATTTATCCGGAATTCTGCTGAAATGATTGAGGCCAATGATCCTCAGGCTGTCAGGATATTCAGGGAGTTTAAAGAAGTCAATATGCCGGCAACAAGCTTATCAGACAGCGAGATTGTATTGATTATCAATTATATAGAAAACTATATTCCGGTTGTTGAAAAAGCCTTGACACGCAAATCGCCCTCTACTCAACAGCGTGGCGTAAAAATACCGCTTTTACTCCTGCTATCTGCTTCATTGTTCTTAATGTTTTTTTTACTCTTAATTGTTCTAATCCTTTGCAGATCAAGAGCAGGCAAAGATATACCTTTGCTTCCTGCTTTTGTCAGGTTCTTAAATATGATTCCTTTAAGTTTTTATGTTACGCTCCTTGTTTTATTGGTAACCATTATGTTGGTTTCTGCAAATAATTACTACCGGAAGATTAATATTCTGAAGCAATTCTCTGCAACCCGAACAACGATAGACTTCAGCCATCAGCAACATTACGAGGATTATCAGATCAATTGTGTTTACTGCCATGTCTCCTCATTAAGCATGAAAACAGCCAACCTTCCGACCGCCACACATTGCATGAAATGTCATAACTACATCAGAAAAGGAGAAAAGACAGGTGAGAAAGAAATTTCAAAACTTTTAAAACTGGTGGGAAAAAACATGGATATTGAGTGGGAAACAGGATACCGGCTGTCCCGTCATGTTCATTTCGACCATGCACTACATACAATAAGTGGTGGATTCGAATGCACTGACTGCCATACTGATCCGGCAGATGTGCGCATTCAGAAAGGAGACTTTACCATGAAATGGTGTATCAACTGCCACAAAAAAAACAATTATTCTGCAGAAAACAACATTCCGGGAATAAAAGCAGGTCAACAGGTCAGAACGGATTGCATCTTGTGTCATTATTAAAATGAAAGATAAGAAAGAGTCAAATATTGATAAAAAGAGGGATCTTCTGAAATCAGACAGGCGGGAATTCATTAAATTATGCTCAGCAGGTTTGGCCGCAACAGGTCTGCTAAGTTCCTGTAAAAATACAGTGATCAGAAATATCCTGCCTTATCCGGCAAACAGCTACCGCGAATTGCCTGGCAATATCAAATGGATAGCCAGCAGTTGCAACCAATGTCATGCACATTGCCCAATACTGGTTAAAACCTATGAAAACAGGCCAGTACTGATAGAAAGCAATCCTATGGATGAATTTCCAAACGGAATCATTTGTAAGAAAGGAATTTCAGCCTTGTTTGAGTTGTATAGCGATAAAAGAGCAGAAAAAACACTCATAAATGGGAAACAAGCCGAAATTGCTGATGCCAGAGAGCATTTAAAATCCTTAATCAGCCAACAGCAACAGGAGAACAAACCGTTTTACCTCATCACTTCTGCCGTCTACAGTCCATCGCTTAAGTCATTAATTAATGGTATCAAAAATAAGTATCCCTGTATCCGCCATGTTGTATATGATCTTTCTGTAAGTCAGGCCGTTAGAAATCTTCTTAAAGAATATGTTACTCCCAATGCACTTCCGGTTTATCATTTCGAAAAAACAAAAATAATCATCAGTGTGGAGGATGACTTTCTAAGCCATCCGGAATATGTTGATGCCTATTTCAGAACCCGGCAGGTTTCAACCATTGAAGAAATGTCGTATCATCTTCAGATAGAAAGCAGACCGACACCTACAGGTGCAATTGCCGATCAGCATCTGCTGCTGTCTCCTGATGAACAACTGAAATTTCTTAAAAACATCAGCTCAAGCTTAAGCAAACTTCTTTCCGGTCATTCCAATCAATTTCAGAATGAAGAAACTTATGATAGTTTGATCCCTTTACTGGTAAAAAAATTACTTGAATACAAAGGCAGATCCATTATTGTATCGGGGTCACAAAATTATGAAAATCAACAACTTGTTGCATATATTAATCAATTGCTCGGAAATTTCAACCGCACCATCAGCTTTATTGCCGCTGACGAAATTACTTTACAAGGTGATCTAAGTTTTCCCTCCTTTCTGAAAGAAATTTCTTTCGTTGATAAACCCCTGATTTTTGCAGCAGAATGTCACGATTCTGTATTTGAATTTTTAAAACAAGATTCAAAACTCATCCGGCTTGGAATATTTCCCCACCCCCGCAAAAAATCATTTGAAATAAGCTTTGCCGGCAAGTTATTCCCTGAACGGTGGGAGGATTTTTGGCATCCTCAGGGTTTCATCAGCTTCAGCCAACCGGTGGCCGAGCCTTATCCCCGCCAAATTCAATTGCAGGAAATCTTACTCTATCTTCTTGATTATCAAGGTGAATATTATGACTATCTCCATGACTTTTATCTTAATAAAAACTTCCTTTCCTCTCAGGAAAACAACCGGTTAACCTGGGAAAAAGTCTTGCATGACGGCTATCTCAGAATTCCCCGGAATATACTGAAAGAACATCAGTTTGACAGGCTTTTGCCTGATTTTAAAATGATTGAAAAGAAAGAAAATTCATCCGGAACAATTCAGATTTTTTTAAATCATGTGAAAGACAGCACTGCATATAATCCATTACTGAGTGATTTTGCGAACCCCATGACAGGTGTGCTCAATCAGGCTGTAGTCAGCATATCGGAACAAACAGCAAAAACTAAAAACCTGACAGATGGTGATGTGGTAGATATTATCAACGGGAAAAATATCATCACTGCCACAGTTTCCATAATTCCTGAAATACCGGATCATGTATGGCAAATGGAAACAGAATTTACAGAAGAATATGGTTGTCAGGTTTTTAAACTATTGAAATTCGAAGACTACCAGATCAGCAATGAAATCACAGATTTTAGCATCCGTAAAACAGGAGAAAGGCAAAAGTTGTTTAAGAATCAGGCTAGCCTGATGACAAAAAGCAAGCCTTTACCGGAATATACATGGGAAGAATACACTGCTCTGACCAGAGATGAAGAAAGTCTGAAGAGGGATTTTACCCGGAAGCAAAAATATACCCCTCAGTGGGGACTTGTCATCGATCTGAATAAATGTACGGGCTGTGCCAACTGTGTAGCCGGTTGCATGACCGAAAACAACATCCCATTTGTCGGGCATGAGGAAATTTCAAAAAACCGAAGTCTGAACTGGATCCGCATTGAAAAAATAATCAGAAAAGAAGGTAAAGAAAAGACTATCAGCTTCTTACCGGTCATGTGCCAGCAATGCGAAACGGCACCCTGCGAACGGGTATGCCCGGTAGGAGCCAGCAGCCACAGTCAGGAAGGGCTGAACCAACAAAACTATGAACGCTGTATCGGTGCCCGTTTCTGCAACAACAACTGCCCTTATCTTGCCCGTACCTTTAATTATCTGAATTATGCATCAAAAGCATATCAAAACAATAATAAATACAGGATGTTGCTTAATCCGGAAGTAAGTGTCAGGGAAAAAGGGGTAAGTGAAAAATGTACATTCTGCATACAGAGAATTCAGGAAGCAAAACGTAAAGCCAAGATCAACAATGAGCTGATCACTGATGGCACTATCAAAACCGCCTGTGAACGAGCCTGCACTTCGGGGGCTATTACTTTCGGCAATCTTGCCGATCCGGCTTCTTTTGTTTATCGATCTTCTCTCAGCAAAAGGGCATTTTATCTCCTCGAAGACAAAGGTACCAAACCCAAGGTCATTTATCTGGCCAGGGTCAGAAACAGCCAGTTCATTAAAAGCAGGAATAATGAAGGATAAAAACCACACCAACATATTGCCCTCCCTCTCTTTTAAAAGCAAGTGGCTGATATTCTTCATTTTATCAATTCTGCTAATGATTCCCGGCCTGATTACCATTGTAAAAATTTTCCGCTACGGGCTTGGTGTCCTTCCCTTAAATCAGGGTATTTTTTGGGGAACCCTGATCATCAATTTCATCTTCTGGATAGGAGTTGCTCATGCCGGAACTTTTATTTCTGCCATTTTACTGCTGTTACGCCAAAACTGGCGGGAAGAAATTCACCGCTTTGCCGAAGCTATGACCATTATTGCTGTGATTATAGCTGCTCTCATGCCCATTTTTCACCTTGGCAAACCGATTTATTTTTACAAACTTCTTCCCATTACCGAACGTACATATCATCTGTTGCTGAATTTTTCTTCACCACTGGTATGGGATTTTTACGCCATAGCCTCCTATCTCATCATTTCCCTGCTTTTCCTCTATTCAGGCTTACTACCCGACTTTGCCCGTAAAAGGAATCAGTCCTCGTCCGGTTTACAAAAATCTCTATGGAATTACCTGAGCTGGGGTTGGACAGGTTCTTCCCTTCAGTGGAATAACTTTCGGAGGTTTCAATGGATACTTGCATTGATTGCTGCTCCGTTGGTTATTTCGGTTCACAGTATTGTCAGTCTTGATTTTGCAGTTACCCTAAAACCCGGATGGCACCATACCGTATTTCCGGTTTACTTTGTTACGGGTGCCATCATGTCGGGATTTGCCATGATTGCCTGTTGGGTTCCGTTTATCAATCAAAAATATGAAAATCAACATTTTATAACTGAAAAACATCTGGATTTCATGGCCAAAATCATTTTAGGGTGTGCTATCGCATTAACCGTTTTATTTTTAAATGAATGGCTTTCGGTTATCCTCAGCACAAAGCCCACCGCTTTCTGGCTGCTTTCCGGGCAAACAAACCTGATTCTAATTTCTTCCTATCTGCTGACAATCATACTTACGCTTTTACTTCCTCAAATGCTTTGGTTAAAAAAATTCAGAACCAATGGCAAAAAACTTCAGCTTATCAGTTTTCTCATTTTATCGGGGCTTTGGCTTGAGCGTTTTGTCATTGTAATAGCCAATTCATCCGTCTCCACACTGACTTTGGCAAAAATCCCGTATCGGACTACCCTGCCGGCAATTTCATTAATTTTGTTTTCAGCAGGATTTTTTTGCATGTTTACACTACTGGTTATCAGATATCTACCATTAAAAACAACATATAGTCCCGAAACGAATGCCTGAGTTTTCCAAACATATTGAAGCTGTCGTTCTGAGTACTGAAAATGAGAATGTTTTTCTGTCGCTGAGAAAGCTGCTTGAGGAAAATGACATCAGACCTGTCGAAACCTTCAGCCCGCTTGATCTGAACCCGGCCAATCAACAAAGCAGTGGCGGAAGAGCCGGAAAAGTAGTCTTTTACACAGGACTGGCATCATTCATACTGCTGATTGCCCTTCAATTTTATGTTTTCTATCAATCATCCCTCGATCTGGGCGGACTTATAACTATCCGCCTGCTGACCTTTGTTCCTGTTTCATTCGTCATTTCACTCCTGATATCAGCCATCGTGCTGCTGATATGGTTCTGGACACGCTCGTGGCTTGTGCCGGGGACCATACCTGAAAACTACCTGACAGACAATCATTTCCATCTGATTCTGGAAGCCAGGGATTTTGAAAAGCTCAATGGCCTGTTGAAAAAAGATAATTCATTGTCTGTCAGAACGCTTACCATGGTCAGACCGAAAAAACATTTAACTGTCCCGCTGAACCTGAACAAGATATGAAACGAATGCCTGCATATTACTTATTTTTGTTAATGATGCTGATGAATGCCTGCATTTACATCGATCGCAGCGACAGGCTTCCGGAACAAAAACTTCCTGAAAATGTAGTTGCACGTCATGAACTGCCTGATTATGACCTGCCCGGTACAAAAGAAGGCTACCTATTGGCTGCTCAGCGGGTAAATCCGCTTGAACCCACCACCGAAAACTGGGAAAAAGGCAAAAAACTTTATGAACAATACTGCACCCATTGCCATGGAAAAAACGGCTCAGCCGATGCTCCTATGATCGCAAAAGAAAAATATCCGCCACCTCCACCCTTTCAGAAACGGCTCCCGACCATCACGGAAGGACAAATGTTTCATTCAATCTATTATGGTAAAAACCAAATGCCTGAAAATAAAAAAGACCTTACACCCACGCAGATTTGGCTGATTGTGGCCTATATCAAAACTTTCATCACACCTACTGATAGCCTGAAGCCATGAAAATAAGGTTTGTCACACGGATTCATACACGTAATAATTTTCTTTTAGCGGTGATTTCACTGCTCCCAATCGTCATTGGTTTTTTCTTCCTTGATACCATGAAACTGCTGAGTGATATTTATTTCATCCTCCTCAGTCTTCTCATATTACTGACACTTATGTCTGTCTCTCCCCTTGTTTTCATCTTTTTTCAGGAAACCATTCAGGCCAAGTGGTCGAAAAATCTCTATTCTCTTTTCCCCGACATCCGGAAATATTACAAAGTTCTTCTTGTTATCTGGCTGATTATCTTTTCTTTATATAATTTTTTCTTTCAGGCAGCCGAATTAACATATCTGGCAGGGAGAATATGGTTTTATCCACTCTTTATCTTTTTCCGTACAGCTATCTTCCTTTTTTCAAATTTGTACATTTACAATAAGGTTTTTCCCTGTTACATGACACATTCTTACGAATCAAATCTGAGAAAAGTGTCCCCATTCTATCTGATTTTTGTAATATCCGGCATATTCTTTTTTTCATGGGACTGGCTGATATTTCCCCTGCAAAACCCACATGCGGGCATTGTTGCCATTCAGACCATCATAACAGCTTTTGCCCTGTCGGTCGTAAGCCTGATTTTCTTTAACAGAAACAAATTAAGAGGAAGTGATTTGATTAATGACCTTTCCAGATATTTTCTGCTCTTTTGTTGCCTATGGATGTATCTCTTTTTCTGCCATCTGCTGATTTCCGGATATGAGGGGAGCATGGCTATTTCATTAATAAAGAGCGACTTGATTATCAGAATATTAACAATTATTCTCCCGATTTTCCTTTGCTTTGTATTCCCCTTTTCAATCTTGTCAGCTTACCGCAACAGAATTCAGGTAAAAAAACTTGCTGTTGCCTCCCTTTCCTTTTTTACCGGAAATTTTTTCTGGATTTTACTTTTTTTCTCCGGCAGACTTGATAACAACCTCATTATTACCCTATTTCTGATAATCCTTCCTGCTGCCTTTTTTTTCAGCCTGTTGCGGAAATATGACAGCGATATGGAACCATAATGGCCTTACCTTACTTATCAAATGAGGATAATGCAACCTTTTAAGAATTTATCCCATCTTTTGCTTAAAGTTTTGACCATGCGCAAGATATTGTACTTGTTTTCAGCATTTTTACTGTCCGCCATATTATTTTCAGGGTGTGATAATCAGGCACTTACAGGCAAAAAACTCATCAAAATCACTTCCTCTTCCTGCAAACAGTTTACAGAATCAGCCGGAACCGATTCGATTGCACAGGATCAGGATTGTGTCGAATTCACCTACTTACCCGAAAGTAAAACCTTAAAAATCAAGCATCTGAATGCTGCCTTCAATTGTTGCCCTGACAAAGTATTCGGAGAAATCAGCATAGATAGCAACATCATCACCATTGTGGAAAAAGAAAAGCTGACCGATCCATGCAAATGCAATTGTCTGTATGACCTTGACTATGAACTGACAGACATTGAAGCAGGTAATTATATCATTCGCATCACTGAAGCATATCTGAACGATGTGGATGAAAAACTTGAAGCTACCCTCGATTTAAATAAATCGGAAAAGGCTGAAATTTGTAAGAAAAGAACTTCCTATCCATGGATATTTTAAAAATCTGATCATATAAATCAATGAAGATGAAAAAGTTAAGTTTAATTTTATTGCTCCCGTTTATGCTGACCAATTGCAGCAAGGATGCTGTTCAGTTTAATGTCAGCATGAAACAAAAAAGCCTGATCGAAGCCGATAATTCATTTGGTTTTGAATTGTTCAAACAGATTAATTCTGCCACCAGCGAAGATA
>Ga0209506_1000074_pt1 | contig 130902 bp, 97 predicted proteins | sample AD_JPNHG2_MetaG_FD_184409 | JGI IMG/M metagenome (GOLD analysis project Ga0209506, IMG submission 184409) | Active sludge microbial communities of municipal wastewater-treating anaerobic digesters from Japan - AD_JPNHG2_MetaG (SPAdes) (version 2) | ecosystem: Engineered > Bioreactor > Anaerobic...
TCAGATAGATACTCCGGAAAATTTCAATAATCATCAGGCAAGCATTTACATAAAAACAGGGTTAAACAAGTTTCTTGAAAAAGGACACTTATATTGCTATCTGGATGGAGACATTGTAGCAATAAGTAAAAAAGTTGATAATATATTTGATTATTTTCAAACTCCTATCACTTTTGCTAAAGACCATTGCCCGATAAATGAATTTTCGCCACACGCTATGAATTGTAATTGTGTTGAAGAAAACGCCAAAGAAGAAGAAATCTTTAATGCAAAACTATCTGAATTATTCAATAAAATAAATCTTACAAACCCGAAAATAAAAAAACAAACCGAAGAACTTCTCGGAATTTTCAATTCATACCGGGAAAGTCCTTTTAAATACTTTTTCAAAAATATTTTCTATCTTACCAAAAGGTATGTTTTACCCTTAAAAGATTTTACACTTATAGGATACAGGTTTGATAAAAAAACAAAATGCTGGTTTAATAAGGATAACGAAATTATATTATTCGACTATCCGTATTATGAAAAAAAACTTTGGGGAACCAGCGGTATCAGATTTAACAAAGAGGGAAATTATTGGGAAACTAAAGAAGGTAAAAAATTTGAATTTAAAGCTCCCAAATGTAATCACCTTATTGATTATGTAAAAAAAGAATATAAAATCACAATCCCCGAAAATTGGCGACACTGGAATGGAGGAGTTTTCCTGTTAGACGACAGTTCCGATGATTTTTTAAACTACTGGCATCAACAAACTATAAAAGAATTTTCAAATCCCTACACCAAAACAAGAGATCAAGGCACTCTCGCATTAAGCGTTTGGAAATTTGGATTACAAAATCATCCTACCCTGCCCGAAGAATTTAATTGGATTACAGAATACGAAAATAATCTGATAGATTGGTGTCCTGAAAAAGGTTATACAAAAGACGGATTTAAGACCATTTTCAATCCTGTATTGCTGCATATATATCACGAATGGGGAAATGAAAACTGGAGTATCTGGAACTCGTTGAAACAGATAAATTAAACCCGTATTAAGCATCAGGGATGTAATAAAATATTGCTTAAGAGAGACTAAATAAACAACTAATGTTTTACTATTCTCCTTAAATAAACATTTTGATTATCAGTTAATCGTAAACTATAAATTCCTGATTTTAAATAACTTATGTCAATAGTAAAAATTTCATTTGAATTACTTAAATCAAATACATACTTATTAATTAATTTATAATCAGCTCCAAAAATTTCGATTACTACCTGATCATTTTTCCAATTATTCAGAACAATATTTACAAATTCATCTGCAGGAACAGGATAAATGATAATTTCAGGACTCTCATTTTGATTACATTTAGAGCTTACAATTTTTGAGAACAAAACACTGCCATCAAAATCAACCTGTTTGAGACGATAATATGTAATATTCGAATTTTTAGAATCAACCTTATAGCTATATTCAACAGTACTATTAGAATTTCCAGCTGCCGAAACTTTAGTTAAAGTTGTCCATTTATTTGTATTGGAACTGGATTGGACTTCGAAATAATCGCTGTTTTTTTCTGATGCTGTAGCCCATTTCAAAATATTTGCATTATTTTCACACTCAATTTCGAGGTACAAAAATTCAACCGGCAGGATGTTATCGTTGTTTTTTGCTATAGCAAAATCAGAAAATTCGTCGAGATTAGAACGATAAGCATAAACAGTACCTCCTGCAATAGATTGAGTGGCATTATTGTGAATCCCTCTTATTACCCAGTCAGATGAAGAATTTTGACGTTTTATAATACTATGCTGCCCTGGTTCATTACCTGCATTTGAAGAGCCTCTAAGATAAAGACCTATATTATAATTAACAGAATTAATCCCTGAATTTGGAGTTAAAGTCCAGTATCCTCCGTTAAGAACAGTCTGCAAAAGGTCTCCATTAACATAAAGTCCGAGACTTGAAATATCTAATTCGGAAGGATCTATATGATTGAAACTAGCATCAATATAATTAAGATTATCTGAATTCATAATTTCGACATCAGCTCTTTCAAAGATTCCGGAAATACCTACCGGAAAAGAATAATTTCCCGTACTGTTTACTGCCCTTCGTAAATTGCCCGTAATATACGCACTTTCACTAAACCCACTGATTGCAAAAGTTTCAGGATTGCTTACAAAAATTCTGTTGAAACCTGTTGATAAAACTCCATTAATAAAATTCAAGTATGAAACCTCGATGTCATCATCAAGTATTAAATTCCCGGAATTTTTATCGAGAGTAATTTTATTGATAAATAAATTTCCATTTATTCCAGAAAAAACATTTTGATCAGAAATACCATTAAAAATAATCTCCAAACTATCTGCATTAAAATTAGTATTATCATCAACTATCAAATCACCACCAATTTTTATCTGTATGCTGTTTAAATCAAAATTTACGATTCCACCCTGGAGAATTAAGTTTTCTTTAATATCTAGCACTGCATTAGCCTGATTATAAATTTGTCCTTGAATGGTTAACGATTTACAAATTTTATCTGTACTACAATTATTCAACACTAAATCATTGCCCTGATTTGTAGCAGGAACAAAAACATCGGTGTATTCGTCGGGGACTTTTAATCCTAGCCAGTTTGCACAATTGCACCAATCAGAAGATTTTAATCCACCCCATGTACCGGCAATAAGACCTCCGGATTCAATAGAAATTGTTTGACCATTTGTTTATACTTAGGTATTGCTGCATCATAGGCACTGTTATCAGCATATCCGGTCCAGTTTGCAGGGTCGTTTATCCTGGTAATCCATCCTATTCTATTTGTAGGATCAAAAGACCCCGAATATTTTACTTTAGATTTATTGGTTAACCCTACAATATTTGTTGTTGCACATTGAGCCTCAGCAACTATGGTAGAACCGGCAGTACTATTATAACCCGGAGCAGATTGCCATCCTATCGCAGTCCATCCGTACAAAACATTACCGGTATATATTGCATCATGGTTACCAACTGTACCAGGCAACCAACTTCCACCTTGCATAACCCAGAGTTGATCACTGTCGTTAAAATTAAATCCACCAATACCTGAACCTCCTATACCTTGAACTGTCCAATTAGAGTTATCAAGCAGTCCATCAACATATACATTACAATTGCTATCTAAAACAGGATTAATAACATTACCAATCACTTCAAAAGTAATGACTTTACCTGCTGATAATACTGAATTTTGTCTGGCAAATCTCAACACACCTTCTGTATTACCCCAAAATCCTTCATACTTTCTTTCATATCCATTGTCAGTAAAATCTATTGCAGTATTTGGCAAAATATCAACAAAAGAAACAACTGTAAATTCATCACCAACAGTTCCATCTGTATTAACGGCCAAAACAGCTAAATCACCATACTCCAATAAAGTTATCGCAATCGGATTCAATAGAATTTCAACACCTTCGGACCATGACATCCCTACTCTGACAAAAATTTTGACATAATAAGTTTGTCCGTTTGTTAAACCTGTAAGAAGAAAATTATTTGATGTGCCTTTATAACAAACATACTCTCCTGCATTAATTTGTGTACCGTAACCAAAAACCGAATTGGCAGAATATCCTGATCCATCACCTGTTGGAATTGAGGTTACAGAAGACCCATGTCGAGCAATGACAAGAATCTCATCATAACATCCCGAGGCAGGATTTGTCCAGCTTATCGAAGATTTTTGATCTGCATCATTATGAATAACGTTGCTCACTTTGGGCACTCCAAGATTTGAAATTGTTGTAGTTGGTTGTGTTGATGAATATAAAGTACCTGAATATGCATAGGCTTTAATAGAATAGGTTTCGCCTGCTACTAGATTTGTTACAGTAACAGAATTCCCGGTTCCTTTATAAACAACAAAACTTGTATTATCGGCACCATAAGAAGTTCCTGATCCAAAAATAGAGTTAGCATTTAAAGTCGAAGGATCGGCACTTAAAGAATGTGGAGCTAAAGTATTCTGCCTCATACCAATGATAACTCCGTCAAAATTACCCAAAGGATTTGTCCAGGAAATAACAGCTGAATTATTATCAGTACAAACTACTTTTAAATTTGTAACCGGAGAAACTAAAGTTGTAAAATTATGTGTTGCCGGTGATCCTCCTGTATAATAAAGTTCATTACCGGAAGAACAATTATAAGAAAATGCCTTTAGATAATATGTAGTTCCTCCTGTAAGCCCTGAAAGATTAAAAGTATTTCCATTTCCGGAATATACAACAAAATTTCCGGTACCGATTTCATCACCGTCGCCATAAGGACCTGCGTTGTATGTCGTATTATCAGAAGGTATTGCATCAACCGGAGATCCCATTTTGGCAAGGACTAAGGTATAAGTACCGTTTCCTTTGGTAAAAGATACTTCTGCAGAATTTCCAGTAACAGAAGTGGTGCTTAAAGAAGAAACATTTATAGTAGGTGTTTCGCAATTTTCAACATAACAAGTCCATTTGAGATTGTCAACCATAATTCTTTCAGTGATACCCGAAGAAGTTAAACGAATTTTGATGTTATTGTTACCGGAATTAATCGTTCCTGAAAATGTTTTCCAGGCAGAACTATTATCAAGAGTGGTATTATTAATTGTTGAAACTATTGTCCAATTATTTCCGCCATCAATAGAATAACTTAAAATATAATTTGGCGAAGGCGAGGCATCCCATCTTCTTAGATCAATTTCAAAATCACCAACACCTCCGGAAGCTATTGTGGCAACCCAACTAACTCCAGCTTCATCCTTCAATCTCCATGAATAAGTACCTAATGCTCCGGGATATCCATCTTGAGTGGAAGTGGTATTTCTTAAGGCAGGTCCTCCGGTAGCTGTTAAAACCCCTTCAGAATAGACATGATCGCTTGCATAAGATGTAAGAGCAGCACTACCAGCCGTCCACTTTGCAGCATCATCAAAATTAATTTCATAACACCAAATTGAAACCGTTCCACTGCAACTTACATATTGACTTGTCGCACCACTGCTGCAAACAATATTTTCATTATTGTAATTTCCGGCACTAAGGTCTGCCTTTAATCTAACATAAATAGTTGTATTTGGAACATTACCTCCTGAAGGTGTTAACGTAAGATTACCAGGAGAAGAGACAAAACCACTTCCAGATGTTAAAGAAATCTCATAGTTTGTAGGAGGAGTAATAGTTAAATTTTCTGTAAGATCTGTCCCGGAGATAGTAAAACTTTGTTCGGAACTTGGTCCATATCCTTGAGAATATGAAAAACCGTTCAAAGATGTAGTTGATACTGTAATGGATGGTGTAGCTGCAGATGAATTAGCCGTGATTGAAACATCATCTATACCAAGAGCTTGAGCATTAGAAGTAGTAGTACCACTTGTAACAGAATAATTCCAAGCTAAGTATAAATTATTTCCTGGATTTAATTGAACATTAAGTGTTTTATTGTTTACAGCCATTATAGTACCCGGAGCATTTGTATAACCATCATTATTGGCATCAGCTGCAAAACTTGTTAAAAAATCGCTTCCTGCAGATGTCCATGTAATGCCATCTGTTGAATAATACATTTGAATACTAAAGCCCGCTAAATTCGAACCATTTCTGTATTTCTCAACATTATAACTTATTGTAAAATCATTAATGGTTTGGGAACCATTGTTGTTTAACATAACATAAATATTTACACTTTTTGATGCACTGCTCGACGAAATTCCACCAACTGCCCTATCGGTAGCAGAAGTTGCATCTCCGGCTGCAAAATTATATATACCGTTAGTTGCACTACTGGACATATTATTTCCTGCTCTTTGTTCAGTAGCTGTGCCAGCTGAAGCATAGGTTCCTAATGTTCTTACATTGTTGTTATTTTTATCAACTTTCCATCCTGATGGTAATGTCGCTGTTGCAAATGTTCCGATAGAAAAATTTTCTGTAATAGTTTGCCCGGCAGAAATATTTACTTGTCCAAATAATTCTGTAGTGTTAAAATTAAAACAAAAAACAATAATTATTAATAAAACAAAAAATACTTTTTTCATAAAGATTAAAAATTTACCTCAAATGCAAAAATAGCTAATAATCACTGAACTTTGGATTAAATATTTATTAATTTTTTATTAAATTAAATGCATTTTTATTGAAAGCAGACAACTTATTAAATTTCAAGCAGTTACAAAACGATATTTTTATCAACAAGTTGTTAAAAAGTTTTTTGTTTTAAAATGATAAATAATTGTGATAAAAAAACTGAAAGTTTATTTTTGTGCAACAAAAATTAAGGATATGCACTCACCCATAAAATTCTTTGCAGGTTCAGCAAGCAAAGCTTTGGCCGAAGAGATAATAACAGGTTTCAACAAAAGTCAGAGGCAAATGCACTTAGATGCCGGTCATGCCCCGGAAAAAATTGTGAACTACAGTCTTGGAAAAAGTTCCTTAACTCGTTTCAGTGACGGAGAATTTATAACCAGCTTCGACGAAACAGTGAGAGGTTGTACTGTTTTCTTAATTCAAAGCACTTTCCCGCCTGTTGACAATCTTTTTGAACTAATGCTAATGATTGATGCAGCTAAAAGAGCTTCGGCATATAAAGTTGTTGCGGTAATTCCTTACTTTGGTTTTGCTCGACAGGACCGCAAGGACCAACCACGTGTAGCAATCGGAGCAAAATTGGTTGCAGATTTATTAACCGCAGCAAAAGTTGACAGAGTTATGACTATGGATTTGCATGCTGATCAAATTCAAGGTTTTTTCAATGTGCCTGTTGATCACATATACGCTTCAACAATTTTTGTTCCTTACATAAAAAGCCTCAATCTCGATAATCTTGTGATTGCTTCTCCGGATATGGGCGGCAGTAAAAGAGCTAAAGCTTATTCTCACTTCCTCGAATGTGGTATGGCAATAGCTCATAAATCCAGAGAAAAAGCAAATGTTGTTGGTGAAATGCTCGTTATTGGCGAAGTAAAAGACAAAAACGTTATAATCGTTGATGATATGGTTGATACTGCAGGAACGGTTTCAATGGCTGCCGATATTATGATGGAAAAAGGTGCTAAAAGTGTTCGTGTTGTTGCTACTCATCCTGTTTTATCAGGTCCGGCCTATGAAAGAATCAATAAATCTTCACTTGTAGAAGTAATTACAACAAATTCAATTCCTGTAAAAAAAGAACTCTCCGATAAAATAAAAGTTTTATCCATTGGTGATCTTTTTGGAGATGTTATAAATAAAGTTTATAATTTCCAAAGTATCTCAGGCAGTTTTATAGTTTAATGTATTTTCTGATTTTCCACAAAAAAGAAAGCCGTATTGACTTACTTTTTTGTTATAGATGAACAATTTATCATTTAATTTTATAAAATTTGCCAAATATATATTTGCAAAATAATTCTTTTTCAAATATAATTAAGAGCAAGTATTATCAAAGAAAATAAAAATTATTAACCACATAATTTTGTAATATTAAAATCTTTCAAATTGCCAATCGTATCTATAAGGTTATCTTATTCATTTTAAATTTTTAGATTTTTAGTCCTTTAATTTATGCTTATCGTTAAACTTAACAAAATAAATTATAATATGAATATTGTAAAATAAAAAATGCTAAGCATTGTATTTTGATCATTAAATTAAATTTCAACAATATAATTTAGCATTAAGGTAATTAAAACGGTCTTTAAATATTATTTTCTAGAAAATATTTTTGGATAATTTTTAAAGCATTTTCTTCTCTATTTATCCCAATTCCTTTTACAATTCCGTAAGGATATGAATATTTTTCAATCTCGAATCTGTATTTTTCAAACAACACATCGCGTATATCAGGATTTTCTCGCAAAGGATCGGGTTCCCAGGGTAAATCATAATAACAAAGCAGGTGATAAACATTCTTATTATTTTTCAAATGTTTATCAACAAATGAAGGAAATTTACCATAACAGTGTAAAAACCAGATTTTTGTTACAATCAAATCAGTATCTAAAAAAACTATCGGAGAGTTCTTGTTTTCAAGATTTTTTTCCGCGAGAATTTGCATTTTGGCAATTTCCACTAAATCATTATATACATATTTTCTATTAAGGGAATTAAGATAGTCTCTGGCAATTTCATCAACAAACGGGGCATTGTATTTTTCGGCAAGAAGTCGCGTTAAAGTTGACTTCCCTGTTGACTCCGGTCCGGTTAAAACAATTTTAATATTTTTATTGAACGACTTCAAATTTTTTCCATTTATGATAACCTACAAACGCGAGCAATGTTAAAATAGTAAAAAGAACAACGGTAGGATACAATCCTTTATAAACATATAAGATAGTGGAAACAATATTTACAACAATCCAGAAAAACCAATTTTCGATATATTTTTTTGCCAGCAACCAAGTTGCCGTAAAACTCAAAGCTGTAGTAAAGGCATCGCCCAATGGGACGTCCGAATCGGTGAAGTTTTTTAAAATCAAATAAATTACAAAAAGAAAAATTAAACTTAATAACAAACTCAAAACAATTTGTTTGCGATTTAGGCGTAAAATATAATTATTAGATTCTGAAACCGGAGTTTTCCCTGTAATCCAATGATACCATCCGTAAATACTCACTCCCAAATAGTAAAACTGAAAACTCATATCAGCATAAAATTTTGAAAAATAAAACACAAAAATATACAAAACAACCATTATAATTGAGGTAAACCAATACCATGGATTTTGTTTTATCTGAAGAAAAATGCCTATTAACCCCAATGATGCGGCAAGAAGCTCAATATAATTTTGAGCAATCCACGACAAAATACAATCCATTAATTACCTTTTAATATAGAATTGTATAATTTATCGTCCTTAATAATCTCCATTGCTCTGATATAGAATGGATTTATCTCGTTATAAATTCTCCAGAATTCGTTATTTTTCCATAAGTCTCCTGCAATTAAAGCCTTAAGGTGCATTTTGAGATTATGCACTTGTTCGGGAGTAGCTTCTTTTAATGAATCAAGATTAATTTTTTGTTCAATTGCAGCTTGTTTTAATTCGTCAAGGATATCGTCTCCCGGATAGAACCCTTTTCTGAAAGCTTCTACATCGGGATACTTTTTCTTAAGTTCAGTTCTGTTTCTGTCAACATATCTGCTAACAAAAGAAAACAATACTCCTTTACGGAGAATTTCTACATGAAAATCAGAACGAGCAGTAGTGTCAACCGGAATAAAATCATCAGGCATAATGCCGCCTCCTCCGTAAACAGTCTTGTTAAACACCAAAGTCTTATATTCCAAAGAATCCGGAAAATGTATACTGTCTTTGTAAAGAAATTCGCCGTGTTTGAATCTTTTTGTTAAATCCTGGGAATATTCATCAAAACCTTCCTCATAGGGTTTTTGGATTAATCTTCCTGTAGGAGTATAATATCTTGCTATAGTAAGTCTAACTGCTGAACCATCTGTAAGCATCATTTCCCTTTGTACAAGTCCTTTACCGAAAGTCCGACGCCCTACTATAACAGCCCTATCCCAATCCTGAAGAGCTCCGGCAACTATTTCGGAGGCAGAAGCCGAACCTTCATCAACAATAACAACTAATTTACCGCGATAAAATCTTCCGTTTTTGGTTGATTTATAGTCAGTCCTTGGAAATTTACGCCCTTCGGTATATACTATTAATTTGTCCTTTTGCAAAAATTCATCAACTAATTCCACAGCCTTATCAAGATAACCGCCTGTATTGCCACTCAAATCCAGCACAATATCTTTTACGCCATGTTTTACAAACATTGTAAATGCAGAATCCAATTCTTCCTTTGTAGTTTTCGCAAATTTATTGAGTTTAATATATCCGATCCCGTCTTCGGTAATATATCTAGCATCAATGCTGTATAAAGGAATTTTATCTCTAATAATAACAAAACTCAAAAGAGACTTTTCACCTCTCCTCAAAATTTCAACTGTTACCTGAGTACCCTTTTTTCCTCTCAATCGTTTTGCAACGCCATCGTTTGTAATTTTTATACCTGCAATGGTTTCTCCATCAACGCTAACAATTCTATCTCCTGCCATTATTCCTACTTTTTCAGACGGCCCACCGCTAATTACTCCGGTAATCGTAACAGTATCATCAATTATTCGAAATTGTACTCCAATCCCTTCGAAACTCCCTTCCAGAGGTTCTCTTGTTTTTTCTAACTCTTTTGCACTTATATATGACGAGTGAGGGTCCATTTCTTTTAACATAGAAATTATTGCTTTCTCGACCAACTCATTCATATTTACAGAATCCACGTAGGTGGCTTCAATTAATTGAAGTAATCTGTTGAATTTAACAGTTTCTGAACTTACATCCTGAGAACGAATTTCTGAGGTTATAAGAATAGAAATCAGTAATACCCAAAATATTTTTATCCGTATCATAATTATATTTTTTTCTTCAATAAAATAAACAAGCAAAATTAAATAATGATTTAACTATATCCGAATTATTAACAATATTTTTTGAAAATTCCACATAAAACCGAAATCTTATAGATTTTAACTTGTTCAAAAATTAAGCTGTAAAAATTTCTTTTGTAATAAATTTTATATTTTTTTTGTAGTGTTATTGGTTTTTCGGAATAAAAATTCCGAAACTAAGAGGGAATCAGGTGAAAATCCTGAACAGTGCCCGCTGCTGTAAGTTCTAAAAAGTGTTGTAAAATCTTCGCCACTGTTCCGAAATAGGAATGGGAAGGCATTACAACATGGAACAAGTCAGAAGACCTGCCAATGACAAGTCAATAGTTTTAAAGCTTTCGGGAACAAAGGCTTTAATGAATACAGAAATTATTCATTTTTCCCGCTTGCAAAAAAACATTGACGTCGAGATGATGTTTGAAATGTTTAACTTAAATCTTAATGAAAATGAAAAGAATTTTTAACTTTTTTGCTGCATTTGCTTTTGGAGTTTTGAGCATTTCTGCTCAGAATGTAATTGACTTCGAAGAATTAAGCCTTGAACCAAACTCTCACTGGAATGGTTCGGACATGAGTGGTAGCTTTACGAGTAAATGGATGAAATTTTACAACGAATTTACCGACTGGGGAGGAGGAATGTATTCTTGGAACGGTTTTGCATACACTAATGAAACCGATACAGAAACATTTTCATACCTGAATGAATATTCATCGGCTAACGGCTCAGGAAACAACAATTCTGCTAATTATGCCGTTGCATACGTTATGAGCGACTGGATGAATAATTACGAACCTATTCCGGTGTCGGCTAAAATTGACAGAAGCCAAATGGCAGAAACAATTTTCGGAATGTATATTTCTTTAAATACTTATTCTTCGCTGTATATGGATGCTGACAATATTTACCAAACAGGAAAACACTGGTACAAAATGATGATAACAGCTTATAATACTACAACCAATTCTGAAATTTCAAGAGAATTCATCCTTGCTGATTACAGATTTGAAAATATCGAGCCTTTAAAACTAAATGATTGGACTTTTATAGATATGCAATGGACAGGAGATGCCGATAGTCTCACATTTAGTGTTTATACCAGCGATTTTGGAGATTGGGGACCAAACACACCTTCTTACTTCTGCCTCGACGATATTAACGGAGGTTCGGGTACTTCAATTCCTTTCGAAGAAGAAATTCAACAATCTTATGACATTACTGCTGGTGAAAGTGTGGAACTAAAAGCTCTTGTTAAAGGCGGCGTTCAACCTTACAATTTCGAATGGAACATTGAAGGAAACACTTTGAATACACAAACAGTTTCTGTTGCCCCACTTGAAACAACTTATTATTATGTGACAGTAAACGACGCAATTGGAAATCAGGTTATAAAAACAGTTGTTGTTAATGTAAATCCAACTTCAATAATTCAAAATAAAATTTTTGTTCATTTAAACATAGAAAACGATAATCTAATAATCTCCTCCGAGAAAAACATCGGCTTAGTAAAAATCTACGATATAACAGGAAAATTAATTCTTGAAAATATTATTGAAAACACTAATAGCAGCATTAACATCTCCAAACTTTCCGGAGGTGTATATATTGTTTCCATACCAAACTTAAACATCACACAGAAAATCTTTAAATAGAAAAATCGTAAGTCTTTTCGTCCGTCTTACGTCGGGGAGATATCTTTTTAAGGGTATCTCCTTTTTTTATTTTTTTAAAATTATGTTCAAAAACTATTAGTAAATGTAAAATCAAATTTTAACTTTACATCGAAAATAATCAAAACAAAATTTTATGGAACCATTAATCATAACAGGAAAAAATCTCACAATTGAAAATGTAGTAGAAGTAGCCAGAGATGGCCGAAAAGTAGAACTCCATCCCGAAGCTCTTGAAAGGATAAAAGCATGTAGAGCTATGCTTGAGAAAAAAATCGAAGCTAAGGAAATCATGTATGGCATTAATACAGGAATTGGAGAATTTTCGGAAGTGGTATTAAATGAAGAACAAGTTAAAGAATTTCAAAAATATTTGGTGTACAATCATGCGGCCGGAATTGGAGACCCTGCTCCTATAGAGTATGTGCGTGGAGCAATTCTTGGCAGAATTAATGTGCATGCTCATGGGAATAGCGGCATTAGACCCGAAATTACTCTTACACTTGTAGAATTATTGAATAAGGGAGTTACTCCTTATGTATGCCAAAAAGGGTCGGTAGGAGCCTGCGGCGACCTAGCTCCAATGTCTCAGATTGCATTACTGATGATGGGAGAAGGAATGGCATATTATAACGGAGAGTTGCTTCCCGGTAAAATTGCAATGGAAAAAGCAGGTATTCCTGTTCCGGGACTTAAAGCTCGCGACGGGTTAGGAACAATAAACGGGTCTAACGTACTTACAGCAATGTCGGCAATATTCCTTTACGATGCTAACAATTGGCTCAAGCAAGCAGAAATTGCTGCCGCCATGTCGCTCGAAGCTCTAAAAGCAAACATGAAACCTTACACTGCATTAATTCACGAAGTCAGAGGATTTAAAGGTGCAATACGTTCGGCAAGAGCAATAGAGAAATGTGTTGAAGGCGGCGACTTAAAAGAAGGCAGGGTTAAATGCAAGGTTCAGGATGCTTACTCTATGCGTTCAACTCCACAGGTAATTGGTGCTGCTCATGATGCAATAGCTTATGCAAGGTCACAGGTGGAGATTGAACTTAATGGTGTTGGTGATAATCCAATTTTCTTCCCGGATAAAAATCTTGCTCTATCAGGAGCAAATTTCCAGGGAACTCCGGTCGCTGTTCCAATGGATATGGCAGGTTATGTGATAACAATGGCTTCTGTACTTTCCGAAAGAAGATTGAATCGTCTCAATAACCCTGCACTCAGTGTAGGATTGCCGGCTTTTCTAACCAAAGGAGCAGGAATGTTTTCAGGACTTATGTTAAGCCAATATACAGCTGATACTTTAATTGCCGAACAAAGGATTTTATCTTCACCGGCTTGTATTCAATCCATACCTGCTGCCGCAGACCAAGAGGATTTCGTTTCTATGGGTATGAACACTGCAATTAAAAACTTCCAGATACTAGATAATGCTTACGGCGTTCTCGGAATAGAGTTTATGGCTGCTGCACAAGCTCTGGACTTTAGAAAAGAAGAAATCAAAACTTTTGGAAGAGGTACTACAAAAGCATGGGAAGTAATTCGTCGCCATGTAGATTTTCTGGATGTTGACCGACCATTATACCCTGACCATACTAAAATGAAAGAAGTTGTAAAATCTTGTGAAATTTTGAATGAAGTTGAAAAAATTGTAGGTTCATTAGAATAAAAACAATATAAACAAAAAAAAGGCATTTCGAAAAGATACCTTTTTTATTTTTAACAAAACACGGCTAGCAATTTAATAAAGTAAATTGCATAACCCGAAAGAAAATAAAAACACATAAATGAATTTTATTCACTATTTCACAAATTGCATAGCATAATATTTAGCAGTGAGTTTTTCCCCGGTAGCCTTTTCTATCATTGTATTCCAGTGATATTTAGCTCCCGGATTAAAAACTTTTTCGATAAGAAATTTACCTACTTCCTTATTGTTATAAAAACTTTGCATATTATAGTCGTCGTTTTTGCAAATATTTTTTGTAATGTAATAATTCAATTGCGAAGCCAGAAGTTCTCCTAACAAATAATTATGGTAATAGCAAGGAGAAGTTGCAATATGACTCTTTGTAGCCCAATCCGGCATATCTCTACCCTCCGGACGAGTTACAAGTTGATATTTTTCTACAAGATCCCACCATAATTTATTCAAATCCTGATCGGGATTTTCGTACATTGACTTTTCAAATCTGTACATTACCTGTGCCCATCTGCTGAAAACGAGCTGTTCTAAACGCAAAGTTTTAAAACCTTCTTCAGCTATTTTCTTTTTTTCAACCTCGTCAATTCCAAGCATACCCTGCATCCATTGAGCATTTGAGCCCAATCTACCAAAAAGCATTGCAATAGCTTCAGTTGTAAATGTATGAGCAGGATCTATCAAAGCAAACGGCAAACCGCGGTCAATATATTTATCGTAAACTGCGTGTCCAAATTCATGTAACATTGTATTCATCCAGTAGTAATTTGGTTTAATATTACATAAAACTCTAATATCACCGGCTTTATCAATATCTATACAATAAGCATGTTGGTTTTTCTTTGGTTTTTCGTACAAGTCGCTTTTAGCAATTATGTCGGTAATATCCAAACCTATTGAAGAATAATAATCAATAGTTAATTTTTCTATATTTTTATCCTTGTAATATTTATCAAGATCTACTTCATACATTTTGGGAGCTTCCTGATAAAATCTATTTTGATAATGCCAGGGTCTGAGTTCTTCTTTTTTGATATTAAATTTTTTTGCGAGATATTCGTCAATTTCATTTTTAAGTAAGGCATAATTATCGCGAGTAAGGCTATCCAGTTCGTCAAAAATTCTTGTTATTTCCTCAGGGTCCTGGTCGCTCAATTTGAGACTCATTTCATGGTAGTTGTTGAATCCTAATGATTTAGCCAACTCATTACGTTTTTTTACCAGAGTTTTTATATCGTCGGCAACAACTGGGCCTAATTCTTTTACGGCTATCCATGCTTCTTTTACTTCTTTAGAGCTTGTGGAGGTTTTTAATATTTCTTCTATATCATTGTCGCTTAGCTCTTTACCATTAATATTCGCTCTGAACGTTGAAAATTTTCTATCAATTTCATTAGCCAGCTTAATCATTTCTTCGAGCTTAGCAGGATCGGCCTGATTAGAAAGATAAGAGTTGTATAAAACATCCAGAGTTCGAGCAAAAACTTCGGACTTTATTTCTCCGGATTCTTTAAGTTTTTTCAGAAATTCAAAGTCATCTATATTGGTGAAGATTTTTGTATATTCAAATTCGTATTCTGCTGCTTTGTTATAGTCAGCTTCCTCACCTGTTATGGAAGCAGTAAAGTATGCTTCAGTCAGTTTTTTATACAAAGGCTTAACCACAGCCTCATGCTTAATTAAAAACTCATTAAATTGTTTTTCCATTTCGTTTTCTTTTTTTGAATTGTTTTTACACGAAAAAAACATCACTGCTATACAAACACTGATAAAAATTATTAATAAATTTTTCATTTCAAAATTGATTAAAATTAAACATCACAAAGGTAGAAAACATTATTAACATATAGAGCAAATTTTATAATAATTAAATGTTTGAATTTTATTGGAGATTTAAAAATTATATTTTTTAACTTTGTAATAAAAAAGCGATGATAAAATCTATGACAGGTTTCGGAAAGGCAGCCGGAACTTACCAAAACAAAAAGATAAGCATTGAATTAAAGACTCTAAATTCAAAATCAGCAGATATCAACACGCGTATTCCTCAATATTATAAAGAAAAAGAGATAGAAATCCGTAAATTACTCAGCGAAAATCTTGTCAGAGGAAAAATTGATTTTAATATATATGTTGAACTTGATGCTGAAACACTTAGTCAAAATATAAACACTAAGCTTGTTCTGAACTATTATAAACAAATAAACGAAATGTGTACAAAAAACAACATTTCTGCCGGAAACGAAATTATGTCTGCAATACTAAGATTTCCGGATATTTTTGAAACAAAAGAACAAGTACTGGAAGACAAAGAATGGAAATATATTGAAAATCTCACAAAACAAGCCATAGAACAGTGTAACGAGTTCAGGAAAAATGAAGGACAAACTCTCGAAAAAGATATTTTACAAAGAATTAATCTGATTCTGGATTATCTGACAAAGATTCCTGAATATGAAGAAGAAAGAATTAGCACTATTAAAAATAGACTTAGTGCAGGACTGAATAAAATTAATAATTCGGAAGATATTGATTTCAACAGATTGGAGCAAGAAATAATTTTTTATCTCGAAAAACTCGATATAACAGAAGAAAAAGTAAGACTTAAAAAGCATTGCGAATATTTTATAGATACCATGAAGAACGAGAAATGCCAAGGTAGAAAACTGGCTTTCGTAGCTCAGGAAATGGGGAGGGAAATCAACACTTTAGGTTCCAAAGCTAACCATTCCGAAATTCAGAAAATTGTTGTAATGATGAAAGATGAACTGGAAAAAATTAAAGAACAACTTTTAAATATACTTTAAAATGAATCCAAAAGTTATAATTTTTTCAGCCCCAAGCGGTTCAGGAAAAACTACTATTGTTAAAGAACTTCTAAACAATAAATCTTTGAATTTAAGTTTTTCGATATCGGCATGTACAAGACCACCCCGCGAAAACGAAGTTGACGGTAAAGACTACTATTTTCTCACTGTAGAAGAATTCAAGAAAAAAATTTCCGAAGGAGAATTTCTTGAATGGGAAGAAGTATATCCCGGAAGTTTTTATGGCAGCCTGAAATCCGAAGTCGAAAGACTTACAAAATTAGGTAAAAATGTTTTATTTGATGTGGATGTACGTGGCGGATTAAACATAAAAAAATATTACGGAGACAATGCCTTGGCTATATTCATAAAAGCCCCTTCAATAGAAGAACTGCAAAGAAGACTTGTAAATAGATCCATGGACAGTAAGGATGTGATCAAAACCAGAATAGAAAAAGCAAAATACGAACTTGAATTTGCAGATAAATTCGATAAGATAATCATAAACGACAATTTGAGCACAGCAATCAAAGAAGCTGAAAATGCTGTAAAAGAATTTATTAGAAAGCAAATAATTTAAAACTTTATTTGCCATAAGTTTAAAATATTTTTTGTTTTCCAAGAAGAATTTAACTTTATAACTATTTTAATTAAATATTTAATAATAAGTAATTTGTAATTTAATTTGTTTGTCGTTTATTTAGCATTAGTATTTCTTTTTGTGTGGAAATACTTTTTATTGGTTACAATTATTTTTGTTCGCTTCTTAATTTTTACCTAAAATCTACACAAAACAATTATTTGTTTATTTAACTATAAGTTTTTTAAGATATATTTCGTTTCCTTTTTTTAGCTTGATAAAATACATCCCTGCATTTAGATTTGAAATATTTATAAAACTTAAGTTATAGTAATCAAATTTTTCGACAATTTGTCCAAATACATTAAATATCAGGATTTGATCAACTTCAGTATTCACAAATATTTTATCTTTTACAGGATTCGGAAATATAGTGATTTCATCGTTTAAATAACTATCAGCTGATGTTGGAAAATCCTTTGTACGAGTAAAAAATTTATAAATTTCTAATGTGTAATTTATATCATTTTGAGGATAATAGTACCATTCATGTCACCACCAATAATTTTAATAAAAGCTGTTAATACATTGTCGTTTTCATTAAAATATAAATATCTTTCCAAAGTTTTACCATCTTCCTAAATATCCTGAAAATATGTAATTATAAGCTCTTGCCGGCAGGAGTTTCAGTTTCGCCAAGCTTCAACGGTTTGCTCCGCTCCCGTTCCGACTGAATAATATCCGATACCGTTATTAAAGAAAGTATCTTCGTATCTCACCCGAGAATCGTCAGTGCCTTGAAAATGCAAAACATTTACCTTAAATTGAGGAGTCTGTCCAATAATGGCAGTACCAATTGTGCCACTTACGGAAGCTATTGCCGTTATAATATCTCCGTGTTCTATTGCCATTTTATGCGACATAAAGCCACCCATCGAAAATCCTATGAAAAACACGCTATCAGTATCAATGTTAAAATGATTTTCCGGAAAATCCAGAATTGCCATTAAAAATCCGCTATCATCAACATTTTCGTTTAAAATTGTATAACCAATTAAAGGGGATTCTCCGCCTGCAACTGAATTCCATGCACTTTCAATTTGCCCTCTTAAAGGCTCACTTGCCATTAAGGCTTGCGGAGTAATAACAATCCAACCAGTACTTTCAGAAAGCTGTTGGAATCCAATTCATCCAAAATTATTCATATTATCGCCCAATCCATGTAAACAAAAGATAACAGGTGCAGGATTTTCAAGATTATAAATTTGTGGAATATATTCCAGGAACTGTCGAGTAGCACCATCCCACTCAAAACTGCAAATTGTTTGCTAACTGAAAGAATAAAAAGTATTGTAAAAAACAATAATTAAAACTAAACTTTTTTAATAATCATTATATAACTGTTAGTAAGATTTGTTTTACAATATCAGGAGAAATATTTTTGTTCTCACCTAAACGAGTATAATTTTTCCTATCAAGGCGAATGCATATTTGGTCAATTCCATATTCTCCGATACCATAATCGGAAAGTTTTGTTTTAACGCCGAGAGAATTGAAAAACTCTTCAGTTAAGATAATTGCTTTATCAATTGCCTCATCAGGATATTCTGGATTAAGATTCCAAACATTTTGGGCAAAATGTAACAACTTATCTTTTTTATAATCTTTCATCACCCTTAACACTCCCGGTAACACGATGGCAAGTGTAACAGCATGATCCAAACCATACATGGCAGTAAGTTCATGCCCGATATAATGTGTACTCCAATCTGTAGGTACTCCGGCAGAAAGCAAGCCGTTTAACGCCATTGTTGCTGCCCACATTAAATTTGCATTTTCATCATAATTAGTTCTGTCTTTTAAAACCTTTGGACCTATATCTATAAGAACTTTTAATAAAGAAAAAGCCCAGGCATCCTGCACAGCAGCATTCACAGGATAAGTTATATATTGCTCTGTAATATGAACAAATGCATCAATCACTCCGTTGGAAATCTGACGATCAGGTAAACTGTACATTGCTTCGGGATCAAGTATAGAAAAAGTAGGAAATAACAGTGGACTGCTATACGCTAATTTCTCTCCTATTCCATTATGTGTAATCACTAAATTACTATTCATTTCACTCCCGGTAGCAGGTAAAGTAAAAATTGTTCCGAACTTTAAAGCATCTTTAATTTTTATGGACTTAGCCATTATGTCCCAGGCACCACCATCTTTATATTTCACAGCTGCACAAATAAATTTTACCCCGTCAATAACAGAACCTCCGCCGGCAGCTAAAATAAAATCAACATTTTCATTCTTAATAATTTCCACAGCCTTAATTAAAGTTTCATAAGTTGGGTTTGGCTCTATGCCCCAAAATTCAACATAGGCTTTATTCCCTAAATTTGACTTTATTTTATCATAAATACCGTTTTGTTTTATGCTGCCTTTACCGAAAGCGAGCATAATTTTATTATAAGGTGACAGCAATTCGGGAAGTTTGGAATAATTATCCTTACCAAAAATTACTTTCACAGGATTATAAAATTCAAAATTCTTCATAATAAAATATTTTAAGGATTTTGTTTTCTTTTAAACCAACCAAAGCCCCTGCCAAGAAAGTACAAACCAAGCAGCACAAAAGGCACACTTAAAAGCTGTCCCATTTTTATTGCAGCAGTCCAACCTTCAAACTCAACTTGTTCAACTTTAGTAAATTCAATCAAATACCTGAAGACAAAAAGAACTATTAAAAACCATCCCAAAAATACACCTTCTTTCCAGCGGGATTTGAATTTCATAAAAATAAAATAAAAAACAATAAACATTATTAGATAAAAAATACCTTCATACAACTGGGTTGGATGTCGTGCCGGCCAATATTGTATTAAACAATCCAAATTCTGAATATCGCATTTTCCTTGTGCTGATTCAATTGCAGGAATTAAATCAGGACGATTCCTTAGAAATTTGAATGCCCACGGAACTGATGTTTGCACACCAAAAATTTCAGAATTAAATAAATTTCCAAACCTTACTAACCCACCCGCCAAAGGAACAATTAACGCTATTCGGTCAAGAAGTCCTAAATAATTCATTTTGTATTTTCGAGAATACAACCATACTGCCAATAATATCCCCACAGCTCCTCCATGACTGGCAAGACCTCCCTCCCAAACTTTAAGAATTTCGAGTGGATTTGATAAATAATAAACCGGATTATAAAAAAGACAATGCCCTAATCTAAGCCCAACAACAACTCCAACAACAACATAAATAGCCAAAATATCTATTCGTTCTTGTTTTTGCCCCTCTTTTCGCATTAAAGCCGAAACTATCAAATATCCTAAAAAGAATCCCACAGCTAAAAGAATTCCGTACCAACGAACTCCACGTCCAAATATTTCAAAAGCAACAGGATCTGCATCCCAAACAATATACAAAAATTCCATAGTTTTTTTGTTCAAATATAATTATTTTTTTCTTTCGCCAATTCTTTGATAAAAACTTTATCGGCAAACATATTCTTAAAAAAACTATAGGATTTGAATTAAGCGATAAAAACTAAACAAAATGTAAGGTTTATAAAATCTAATTTCAAGTATTAATTTTTACCTTTAAGTCTAATTTTAAATTTTTTAAAACTAAAATATAAAGTTTCATTTTTGAAATCCATTCAAAAAAAGGTCAGTCATTATGCATATAAATTTTTTAACCATACAATTTTGTATAAATTTAACTTAACCATATCAAAAAAATAAAAAATTATTCAACAACACGATTTTGAATATGAATTTCTAAAAACATACAAGTACACATCGTAGCATTACAATATTCCTCTTTACCTTTTACCTTTCTAAATTACATAGTTTTTAACAACATAAATTTAAATAAGAATACATTAAAAAACATTCAAAACAAAACAAACCAATAGACAGATAATTTTTTTTTATCACACTATTTTTATAATTTGATTTAGCTGGTTTTAACTTATTTCCGAAGATTTTTTTTAACAACATAATTTTGAATATGAACATTACGTATATTTTATTATCCATAAAATCATTTTTATTTTCTCAGATTTTAAATATTTGTAAATTTGCAAAAAACAATCATGAAAAAATTTCTTTTCATATCTATTTATATTTTTTTAACAGCTTTAAATTCATTGGGTCAGTTTGTTAAAGAATTTCCGGTTTGGTTAGTCGGTACTTGGCAGATTGAGTCTGAACACGGATTTTCTTATGAATCATGGGAAATAGTTTCTGATAATTTTTTAAAAGGCAAAACTTTTAGAGTTTTTGGGACTGATACTATTGTTTTCGATACAATGAATTTGAAAATATCCGAAAATAAAATCATTTACGAACTTACAGCCACAGCAAATTCAAAAAAAGTTTTTGCAGGTTATGTTCTCACAAGGTTAACAGAAGATTTATGGAGATTCGAAAATTCAATAACAGATTTTCCTACTGCGATAATTTACCAAAAACTTTCACCCCAAAAAGTCTATGTTTGGACCGAAGCTCGAAACAAAGATGCGATCTGTACTGATTTTACAATGACCAAAATAAAATGAATTATCTACCGGACCTATGTTTCCCGAAATTTGAGTTCAGATTTAGAATTCAAGAAAACAAAACATATATATTCGACGAAATCAGAAAATCATGGATTGTGTTAAGTCCGGAAGAGTGGGTTAGACAAAATCTACTAAAATTTCTTATTGAAAATTATGCTTATCCCTCATCTTTAATTGCCGTAGAAAAATCCCTAAAAATTGCAGACAAAACTCTACGATTTGACGCTCTTGTTTTCGACCGAAAAGCTAATCCATTAATGCTTATAGAGTGTAAAGCTACAGAAGTAAAATTAACACAAAAAGTTTTTGACCAAATCTGGATTTACAATTACGAAGTCAATGCTCCGTTTTTTTTGGTAACAAACGGTGTGGCTTTTGTTATGGGTTCTTGTTTTAAAGATAAAAAACCGGAATTTTTTTCTGAAATTAAGGACTATAATTCATTATTATCATTAATTTCCGAATGATTCTAATTTGTTTTTACGTCATAATTAATTTGATTATCATTAGGTAGAGACATGTTTAAGTCGGCAATATTTCGAGAGACAGGGACTCCGTATTCCGGTTGAACATCATCATCATTACAGGCAGTAAATCCCAAAACTGCAAGCAGTGATGCTATAAAGAAACTCAAAAATTTAAAAAATTTGCTATTCATTTTTTACTTTTTTATTAACTGATAAAATCCAACATCAACAAAACGATTTTCGATTTTTTTCCATTCTTTTAAAATACCTGTCAATTCAAATCCAAATTTAGTAAATAATTTTACACTGATGGCATTTTCACTTAAAATATTACACCAAACCTGATGTAAATCCAAAATATTAAAGCAATAACTCAAGCATATTTCGAGAGATTGAGAAGCTATTCCAAGGTTTTGAAATTTTTTATCTATAATAATTCCAATACCACAACGACTATTTGCAGGATCAAACTCAAACAAATCAATTATTCCAATTTGTAAATTAGTTTTTTTTTGGCAAATAATCAATCTTAATTCCTTGTTTGTGTAAATATCATAAATCGAATTTTCAATATGTTGTTTCAATTGCCATCGTGAGTATGGGGCTTTGGTATCGCTAACAAACCAATATTCCGGATTATTCTCAATTTTATATAGGAATTCCAGATCTTCAGGTTCGGGTTTACGAAGAAAAATATTTTTATTTTCTAATCTTGCCCCAAATTTTTCCATGATTTCAATATTATGAATAAATCTTGAATTATTTTATAATCTTTGGCATACATAATATTTCGAGAATTTATATTTTCTATGTTCTTATCTTTTTCATTAAGCAAATCAGCCGTAGTAAAAACCCCCTTTTTTATTTTTGGTAGAAAAGTAGTATCTATATTTTTATCATAATAAGCAACAAATGATTTATTTCCTTGTAAAATGTTCAGCAAATTAACGAATGCACGCCAGGGTTTACGAATAAAGAATATTAAAATTGGGAAAAACATTAAAATTACCAAAGAAATAACAAAATCAAGCACTCTCTTGTTCCTTTTATTTTCAGGCTTTATGATGCTGTTAATATCTATATTATAAAGTTCGGCTGTAGTATTTATTGAATTACTGCCAATGACAGAAAAACCGTCAGGACTGGCAATTTTATAGTCTAATGCAGAATTGTTCAGACTTAACATTGTTTGAATAATTTGTTGTGCTGTTAGATCTTTTGAACAAAAAATAATCTCATCAATTTTATTTATTTGAATTATTTCTTCAAGCTGAGATAAGTTGCCTGCAAAAAACTCATTATTTTCTGAATTTTCGTTCGGATTTACAAAAGCAACGATTTTAATTCTTGGATTTTTATTGTTCAACTGTACTATCAAATCTTCACTCTCTTTTTTACTTCCAACTATTGCAACACGTTTTTTTTGCGGATAACTCACTTCAAACACACTTCTGCCTGTTATTCCCAACAAAAGTCTCGTTAAGGGAAGCAGTAAAATTGTCCAGGCAGACCCCAAAAGTATCAGAGCTCTCGAAAATCTGTACTCAACAGGTAACAACGAATACAAAGCTAAAATCATTATTGTACCGGCAAGAATTCCTCTGTAAACATTCTTAATCTTTACCGGACGATCATAGCCTCCAGAAAAAAGCAATGAAAATAACCAGATTAAGACATAGCCGGCAAGAGCATAATACAACAGTTTTTCAGGATAGTAATCTTTTACACCATGAGTTAACTCAGCCCATAGTGGTGTTAATACTAAAAATCCCGATATAATTATTGTTGCATCAACAAGAGGAGTGATTATGCTGCGCCCAAAACGATAGAATATAGCCAGTAATGCCCTGAAATATATAGCCAGCTTTATCATAGCTATCATAATACCGGCGTTTCTTCCCGAAAAATGCTTCTTAGCAAAAATTATCATGGCATTATAGAACACCACAACATAATTTATACTTCCCTTTTTTGTGCTTTCTCCTTTGTAGTGAATTATTGTTGTTCCCGGGAAATAGTAATTGTTATACCCGGCCTTGATTATTCTGTATGAAATGTCAATATCCTCGCCGTACATAAAAAAACTTTCATCAAGAAGGCCAATTTCATCCAGAACACTTCTACGTAAAAGCATAAATGCACCACTAAGAACATCTATTTTGTGTATCTCGTCTTTGCTTAAATAATTTAAATGATATTGACCGAAGCGACGCGAATTTTTAAAAATTTTTGATAACCCGAAAATTTTATAAAATGCCACTTCAGGTGTTGGCAAGCCCCGTTTTGATTCCGGCAGAAAACGACCTTTACCATCTATCATTTTAACTCCCAAACCCCCAGCGTCAGGATGAGAATCCATAAAATCACAAACTAACTTAAATGTATATTCCTGTACTACAGTATCGGGATTTAGCAATAGAACATACTCCCCCTTACTTTCGCGTATAGCTTGATTATTGGCATAAGAAAAACCGTAATTTTTTTTATTCTCGATTAATATCACTTGCGGGAACTTCGATTTCACCATCGCACAACTTCCGTCAACCGAGTTGTTGTCAACGACAAAAACCTCACAATCACAATGTTCCGCTGCAGCAAGTACCGAAATTAAACATTGTTCGAGAAAATGTTTTACATTATAATTTACTATTATTACACTTAATTTCATTACTTTGCAAAAATAAAAAATTCTTTTGGATACTTATTGAATTCTTATCATTTCCGATAAAACTAAATTTGTATCAAATTATTTTTTATTTTTATGAAAATTTTAATTTTTCGCATCTGTTGTTCTGTTAACCAAAAATTCTAAAATTATGGAAAGTTTCTTAAGCAAAAGTTTATTTATTGCCTCCTATTTTATTGTTTTTAATATTTTTTTCCCTAATTCATCAAATGAAAATAATTGCAGGAATAAGGATAAAAATAATTATGAAAAAATGTGGCAAGAAGTACAAAAATTTGAAGCAGAGGGACTTCCTAAATCTGCTTTGGCAAAAGTCAACGAAATTTACAACCTCGCCATTAAAGAAAAAAATAACGAACAAATCATTAAAGCCGTTATTCACAGATTAAAATACATTGCCATTACGGAAGATGAAGGACAAGTTGCGGTTATAAAACAACTTAATCAGGATATTACTGCTGTAGAACAGCCTGCTAAAGCATTTTTAAATTTATTACTTGGAATAACTTATCTTGAATATTACAATTACAATTCATATATAATAAACCAAAGGTCTGTAACCTCTGAATTTGAAAATTCAGACTTTAAAACCTGGGATAAGAATAAATTCAAAACCGAAATAATCAAAAATTTTAACCTTGCTCTACATGAAAGTCTAAAATCAATTCCCATCAATGAATTTCCTGAATTAATAGAATACGGCGATGAATCAGCTTCGAGATATCCAACTGTTTTCGACTTTATATGCAGTTATATTATTCAAAATCTTCAAAGCAGAAATTATTACTATTATTATGGGAGTCCGGACACTGATAAAAGTATTACAGAAACCGGATATTTTTCTACTGCCAATGAATTTTGTCTTTTCCCAATTCCCGAGGACTCTTTAAATTTCAATGTAAATATTTTAAGAATTTATCAAAAATGGTTATCAAACCGAATATCTGACACTAAAAACTCCGAAGCTCTTGTGGTTGCAGATCTTTCAAGATTAAAATTTTTGAAAGAAAATGTAAAATCCAACAAAACTAACAGCTTTTATGAAAAATCTCTGTTAAATCTTCACGAAAGATTCTACAAAGACTCCATTCTAATTTTAATTGATTATAATATTGCAGAATATTATTTTAATCTTTCAAACTCATACATACCATCAGATCTAACAACAAAAAAATACGCAGGTTATCGAAAAACAGCCTGGGAACTTTTGAATAATGTAATTGAAATGTATCCAAAATCACAATATATAAATCAGTGTATAAACCTTAAAAATACTATAGAAAATAAAGAAATTTCCTTCGAAACCAAAAACTCTTCACCGATAGGAAAATCTTTTCCAATAAAAATCAACTACAGAAATTTCGACAAAATCTATTTAACTGTTTTAAATGTGGATTACTTTAAGTTTCTTGACTTAAAAAGATCATATTATGACGATAATTATTACAAAGACATTTTAAAATTCTCAAAAACTGTAATTTCAAATCGAGAAATTGTACTACCGCCTACTGACGACTTTAATCAACATTCCACAGAATACCTAATTGAACCTCTCGAAAAAGGTTTTTACATAATAATATTACATGCAACCCCCTCGCTTTCAAGTAAAAATAATCTGGTTGCACAAAACAATATTTTTATAACAGATCTTACAATTACAAAATTCAAATCAGATATAAATCAAAATTATTTATACATATTCAACTGCAATACCGGGAAACCTATTTCAAATGCAAAAGTAGTGTTATATAAATATGAGTACTCGTATGTTAAAAGAGATTACATATACGAAAAATTTGATGAACTAACATCAGACGAAAATGGAATCGTTCCTGTTAATAATAATAAAATTGATAATTACTATTCGAATATCAGAATAGATGTAAGCACCACGAATGATTTTTATTCGGAAAGTTCATATATCTATAAAGATAATGAATCAAAAGAGTCAACCCGAACTTTTGTAAAACTGTTCACTGATAGAGCCATATACCGCCCGGGTCAAACAGTTTATTTCAAAGGAATTTGTACCGAATTCAAAAATGGTAATCATACTTTACTAACCAATTACACAACAACTGTTTTCTTCAAAGACGTTAATTATCAGGTTGTTTCGGAGCTTTCATTAAAAACTAACGAATTTGGCAGCTTTAACGGAAGTTTTCAAATTCCAACCGGAGTGCTAACCGGAAACTTTACTATAGAAACCCATGGAGGCAGCATTGCAATAAAAGTAGAAGAATATAAAAGACCTAATTTTGAAGTTGAATTTATACCTATAGAAGGTGAATATAGAATAAATGACAGTATTTATGCGGAAGGTATAGTTAAATCTTATGCCGGATATCCGATTCCAAATGCAAAAGTAAAATATCGAATACAACGAAATCCATATTGGTGGTATTATTGGAAAGGAAATTTAAAAGCCGAAGAAATTGCGTTTGGAGAACTTACAACCGATGATAATGGAAATTTCAAAATCGGGTTCATTGCCTCTGCTGAAAATTTAGAAGAATTCAACAATTATATTTACTATGGCTATTCTATTTTTGTTGATGCAACCGACATTAACGGTGAAACTCAATCATCTTCAAAAACTGTATATGCTTCGTCCGTTGCTTATAGTCTCTCAACTGACATGCCGTCAATTGCTGAAATTTCAAAAATTGATACAATCAAAATCACCGCAACTAACGTAGCAGGATCATTAATTAACACTGTTGTTAACATCGAAATAGTTAAACTTCGCGACCCTGAATTATTACTTTCTAAAAGAATCTGGACACATCCGGATAAAAAACTTTACACAATTAACGAGTGGTATCAAAAATTCCCAGGCAACGAATTCGAGAGCGAAACAAATTTCGATAACTGGGGGATTGAAAAATCTGTATTTAAAACCAAATTTAATACCGAAAACCAAAAAATAAAATTGCCGGATACAAAAAAATGGCAACCCGGAGTATATAGGATAATTCTCCAATCTGTAGATAAATGGGGAAATGAGATTACACACGAACAAAATTTTGTTGTATTCGATCCCCGTTCATCTAAAATGCCTTATGTAGGCACCGACTTTTTCTATTGCAATAATAATTCTGCCGAACCGGGCGAAATGGTGAAAATATTTGTTGGTTCTTCATATAAAGATATTGATGTGTATTATTTTGTTAAAATTAAAAATGAAGTAAGCAAACCACAAACATTAAAAATTAATTCAGAAATTAAAAACATCGAAATTCCCATAACCGAAGATTGCAGAGGCGGGATTTCCGTTTATATGATGTTCATCAAGAATGGGATTTCTTATCAAAAAACATTTATTATTGATGTACCATACACAAACAAAATTCTTAATATCAAGTGGACTTCTTTCAGGGATAAAACTTTACCCGGCTCTAAGGAACAATGGAAACTGAAAATTACCGATACTTTTAACAAAATTGAAAGTGCAGAATTATTAGCAAGTTTATACGATGCCTCCTTGGATATTTTTGCTAAAAATTATTGGTATCTCGATTATAACAAATATTATCAGCCTTCATTTTATTTTGAAAGCAGATTAATGCAGACTGTGATTTCAACTTTATCTACCTATGAATTCTATAAAAATCCTCTACCTATAAACATTTATGATCCGATACTAAATCTTTTTGGTTACGGATATTTTTCCTTAGATTATTATCCTTATTTTGATGATGGAATTGTTACAAAACGAAGTAGAAACTATAACTTATTAAAGACAGAGTCCACAGGATCTGCAATGCCTGCCACAGCATTAAAAGATAAAGACGAAACATTTGCACGTGAAGAACAAGAATTAACCCTTAATGTTGATCAAACTACTACCGGCATGGATATTCCCAAGGATGAAAATAACATGTCTCAAAAAATGCAAATCAGAAGCAATTTCAACGAAACAGCATTCTTTTATCCTAACTTACAAACAGATAAAAACGGTGAAATTATTCTGAACTTTACTATGCCGGAAAGTCTCACAAGATGGAATTTTATTGGATTGGCTCATACAAAAGATCTCAAAGTTGGAACAATTACCGCAAAAGTAGTAACCGCAAAAGAGTTAATGGTAGTACCAAATTTGCCGCGATTTTTCAGAGAAAATGATGAGCAAACAATTTCAATAAAAATCAATAATGTCGCTGATGAACAAATTTCAGGTACCGCAAAAATCGAGTTTTACGACGCGGTAACTTTAAAAGATATAACATCAGATTTTTTAAAAGATGATCAGGAAAAATCTTTTACTGCAAATTCAGGTCAAAGCATAAATAAAGAATGGAAAATAAAAATATCAGAAAAGTACAGTGCTGTTGGTGTAAGAATTTTTGCTATCGGTAAAAACCACTCAGATGGCGAAGAAAGAATTTTGCCTATTTTATCAAATAGAATGCTTGTTACAGAAGCTAAACCACTGCCGGTAAGAAAAGCAGGTGTTAATGAATTCAAATTCCAAAGTTTACTAAATTCAAATCAATCTAATACTTTAAAAAACCATCTTTTCACCCTCGAATTTACATCCAATCCCGCCTGGTATGCTGTTCAGGCACTACCTTACATAATGGAATATCCTTATGAATGTGCCGAACAAACTTTTTCGAGATTGTATGCAAATATGCTCGCAAGTCATATAGCAAATTCAAATCCTAAAATTAAAAGAGTATTCGATATCTGGAAGTCTTATCCGGATAGTCAGGCTCTTTTGTCAAATCTCGAAAAAAATCAGGAACTTAAATCCTTAATGATAGAAGAAACCCCCTGGCTACTCGACGGAAAAGATGAAACCCAAAGAAAACAAAGGATTGCACTACTCTTCGATCTCAACAGAATGAATACAGAAACTTTTTCGGCAATAAAAAAACTTAGTGAATTACAAACCACTAATGGAGGTTGGCCATGGTTTAAAGGAATGAAAGAAAGTTGGTACATAACACAACATATTGCTTGTGGTTTCGGGAAATTATCAAAACTCGGTGTTTCTGATATTCAAACCAATGCCACTATTAAAACAATGTCGGAAAAAGCTATCGAATTTATTGACTACGAACTTACTAACAGCTACAAAGAATTGAAAAAATACTGTAACGAAAACTGTCTTAAACAAGATAATCTCGACTATATACATATTCATTACCTTTATACTCGGTCGTTCTTCTTAGACAATTATCCTATAAAAAAATCTACACGCGAAGCTTATGATTACTACTTATCTCAAGCTGAAAAATATTGGAAAAACAAAAGTTTTTATATGCAAGGTATGATTGCTGTGGCACTGTATCGTAATAATAAAATTGCTGAATACGATAAAATTATTGCCTCATTAAAAGAACATGCCATTACAAACGATGAAATGGGAATGTACTGGAAATACGACAGAGGCTACTATTGGTATCAAGCACCAATTGAATCACAAGCTTTGCTTATTGAAGCTTTTGAAGAAAATAATCAAAATAAGACTGAAGTGGAAGAAATGAAAGTATGGTTACTAAAACAAAAGCAAACTCAAGATTGGAAAACCACAAAAGCTACAGTAGAAGCCATTTACGCTTTGTTAATGAGAGGTACCGACATACTTAACAACGATGAAATTGCAGTTATTACAATTGGCGAAATGGTTGTTGATGCATCTAAAGACCCCGAAATTAAAACCGAAGCCGGTACAGGATACTTTAAAAAATCATGGGATGGAACTCAAGTAAAACCTGAATGGGGAAATATAAGTGTTAAAAAGAATTCTAACACAGTTTCGTGGGGAGCTGTTTACTGGCAATATTTCGAACAACTTGATAAAATTAAACACTTTGAAGAAACACCGGTTAAAATTAATAAAAAATTATTTGTACAACGTCGCGAAAACGGAATGCCTGTGATTATTCCAATCGAAAAAGACAATAATCTAAAAGTTGGAGATAAAGTTACTGTAAGAGTTGAAATCAGAGTTGACCGGGATATGGAATATGTTCATCTTAAAGATATGAGAGCGGCCTGCTTCGAACCAACCGAATATATTTCCGGATATAGATACAATAATGGGCTCGGATATTATCAAAGTATTAGGGATGCCTCTATGAACTTCTTTATAGACTATCTTAGAAAAGGCACTTATGTATTTGAATATGAACTTATGGTTTCGCAAAAAGGTGTTTTCTCAAACGGAATAACAAGTCTGCAATGTATGTATGCTCCAGAATTCACCTCTCACAGCGAAGGAGTTAGAGTTGTGGTTAAATAATTAGAAAAAAACGCTCGCTTAAAAATTTAGAATGCGAGCGTTTCTTTTTTTTTTTAAAATATTATTTAAATAGGTATATTTTTTAAAGTTTCTACCAAAAAGTTCCAGAATTTTTCAACTGATGGAATATAAACTCTTTCATCGGGAGAGTGCGGAGAACGAATTGTAGGACCGAATGAAATCATGTCCCAATTTGGATAAGCAGCTCCCAAAATACCACATTCCAATCCTGCATGTATAGCTTTTATTTCAGGAGTTTTACCGTATAGTTTTTCATAAACAGTTTGCATAGTTTTTAATATTGGAGAATCTAAATTTGGCTTCCAGCCGGGATATGAACCATCAAATGAAACATTTGCCCCAATCAAATCGAAGATTGTTCCAATTTTGTACATAGTACCTTCTTTTGCAGTGTCAACCGAACTACGGACTAGACAATTTACCGTAAACTTACCGTCTTCGATTCTAACAATAGCCAGATTATTTGAAGTTTCGACCAATCCGGGCATGCTGTCGCTCATTCTTTCAACACCATGCGGACAAGCAAATGTAGCTTTGATAACTTTTACCATATCTTCCTGATTCATAATTTTTGCCGGCATATCGGTTTTTACAGCCTGCATCTTTAAATCAGGATCAGCAACTCCAAATTCGTTTTTATAAATATTTTCAAATTTTGAAACTTCATTTTCAAAAGAAACAGCTTCGTTCTGAGGCACAAGTACTATTGCAAAAGCTTCACGCGGAATAGCATTTCTTAAGTTGCCTCCACTTACTTTTGATAATTTTATATTAAAATGATACAAACAATGATTTAAAAATCTGAATAATAATTTATTTGAGTTAGCTCTTCCAATATTAATATCCATTCCGCTATGCCCACCTTTCAATCCTGTAATTGCAAGATTATAGGCAACAAATCCGACCGGAACATTAACTTCTTCGTAATTCATGCTAACATTAACATCTACGCCTCCTGCACAGCCTACGTAAAGTTCGCCTTCATCTTCGGAATCTGTATTTAATAAAATTTCGCCCTTCAAAATTCCATGTTCGATATTTTTAGCTCCTGTCATTCCCGCTTCTTCGTCAATTGTTAGTAGAGCCTCAATAGGACCGTGTTGCAAATCATTAGCTTCAAGAATAGCCATAATTGATGCCATACCTATTCCATTATCAGCTCCCAGTGTTGTTCCGTTTGCTTTTACCCATTCTCCTTCAATTCTTGTTTGTATTGGGTCTTTTTCAAAATCGTGAATTTTATCGGAATTTTTTTGAGGAACCATATCAACATGAGCTTGCAACACTACGCCTATACGATTTTCCATACCCGGAGTTGCCGGTTTTCTGATAATTACATTTCCGATTTTGTCTGTAAAAGTCTCTAAACCAAGGCTTTTGCCAAAATTCAATAAATACTCTACTAATTTAGCTTCTTTTTTTGATGGATGTGGAATTTGTGTTATCGCATGAAAATGTTTCCACACATTTTCCGGTTTTAATTTTAAAATTTCACTCATAATTCATTTTTTTTTAATTTTGACATAATTTTTGAGCGTATAAAATTACAATTTTTAATTAAATGATTTTTAGAAAATGAATATGATTAATAAAATTTTAGTAATAATTTTTTCAATTATTACTCTGAACAATCTAAACCACAGCTATTCGCAAGAAAGTCTTATAAAGTGGATGAGTTTTGAAGATGCAATCAAAGCTCATAAAGAAAATCCAAAAACAATTTTTATTGATATGTACACCGATTGGTGTGGTTGGTGCAAAAAAATGGATAGAGAAACTTTCAGCAATCCCGATATTGCAAATTACATTAATACTTACTTTTATCCTGTAAAATTCAATGCCGAAAGAACTGACACCGTTGAATATAATGGAACAAAATATATAAATCCTAATTCCGGACCTCGCTCAAGCCATCAACTGGCTCAAGTTTTACTCAATGGAAGAATGTCGTACCCGACAATTGTTTATATAGATTTTGAAAATAATGTACACCCCGTGCCCGGATATATGGATGTTCAAAACATCGAACCCATATTGGTTTATTTTGCAGAAAGGTTAAACAAAAATTGTGATTATTCGGATTTCAGAGTTGACTTTTTCAACACTTTTTATCCTAACGAAAATTCCTATAATACAGCCTCAATAAACTGGATAAGTTTTGAAACTCTTGATAAAAAAATGAAAGAAAATCCAAAAAAGTTCTTGATTCTTGTTAATTCAAATTATAATAACAGCAGTAAAGTTTTACTCGGTTCTGCCCTAAAACATCCGGTAATAGCAAGGTTAATTAACGAAAATTTCTATTCTGTTAAGATAGATTATGATACCAACGACACTATAGTTTTTATGAACAATAAATTTTTTAATGAACAAAAAGCTCCTAATTATCCTCATCAATTGCCGATTGCACTACTTCAACCGGATATTCGTCTCCCCTCAATAGCATTTTTCGATAAAGATTATAATTATATTTTCCCATTGAGAGGATATTTTCCACCAAAAACACTTGAACGTTACTTGAAATTCATGATTCAGGATTTGCATAAAACCGGAGGAGACTGGCAAAAATTTAATCAAGAGTTTATTCCCGAAATAAAATAAAAAAGAGGCTTGAATAAGCCTCTTTTTTTGTGCCCAGGACAAGATTCGAACTTGCACATCCTTAAGGACGCCAGCCCCTCAAGCTGGTGTGTCTACCAATTCCACCACCTGGGCTTATCGTGAGTGCAAAAATATAATTTTTTTTTATTCCCACAAAAAATAATAAAAAAGTTAATATAATTTTTTCATATATTTTTTACTTTTACTAAAAAATTTATGCGAAAACAGATTATACTTTCCCTAATTTTTCTTCTTTGTTTAGTATTCGGAAATGCACAATCTCTTAAAAGCGGTTTTGACTGCAATGAATTTTTAACTGCTTTAAAAATTATAGCCTATCAGGTTGACACCCCTTGGACTGAAGTAAAAATTCCTTATCCGGAAAATTTTCGTTTAGATTATCGTTCTAATGAAACGGGATTAAAAAATCGCTGGGACTTATGGATTAAAGATTCTTCACTTGCCGTTATCAGCATAAGAGGCACAACTGCAAGTTCTGTTAGCTGGTTAGAAAATTTTTATGCCGCTATGGTTCCGGCTGAAGGAACTATTAAAATATCACAAAACCAAACTGTGCATTATAAACTTTCTAATGACCCAAATTCTACTGTACATGCAGGATGGTTATTAGGTTTTGCTCATCTTAATCCTGACATCGAAAATAAAATTGATTCATGTATAAATATAGGTTACAGAAATTTTTTAATAATTGGGCATTCGCAAGGTGGAGCCATTGCAAGCCTGCTTACTGCATCAATCCTAATTAAGCAACAACAAGGAAATTATCCGGAATGTATTTTTAAAACTTATTGCTCAGCAGCTCCTAAGCCCGGCAATATTAATTTTTCACGAGAATATGCATATTTAACAAAAAATTCTTTTGCTTTCAATATTATCAATGCAGCAGATTGGGTCCCGGAAACTCCTTTCAGCATTCAACGAACAACAGATTTTAACATGCCAAATCCAATTTCCGAAAGAAATAAATCTTTAAAAAACACTAGTCTAATTCAGAAAGTATATATTAATTTTAAGTATAAGTCTATAGAAAAATCACTTCAGAAATCTCAAAAAAAGTTTAAAAAGACTTTGGGAGACAATACATACAAATACGTTAAAAATAATCTCGATTATTATGAAAAACCGAAATTCAAAGATTGTAATTACTTCGTAACAGCAGGTCAAATAATTGTTCTATATCCGGATGAAGATTATTTTCAGCACTTTGACAGAAATAGTTCATTCATTCATCATAGCCTAAGAGCACATATTTATTTATTGAAAAAGCAATACAATTGTATGGAGTAAATTAAATGGTTTTTATTATTTGTCTAATCTCTTCCCATTTATTCTCTGACAATGTCGTTCCAACAACCTCAATTACTTTACCTGCCAACACAGAACCATATTTTGCTGAAACATCCAAAGGTTTATTATTGATTAATCCATATAAGAACCCAGCAGCATAATAATCACCCGCTCCTGTTGTATCAATAGGTTTAGCTTTTATTGCATCTACTTTGTACTTTTTATCTCCTTTTTTTACCATTGAACCTTCTGCACCAAGCTTAACAACAGCAATATCACACATAGCAGAAATCTTTTCAATAGCTTTATCTGGTTCCTTGCCTGTGAAAGCAAATGACTCTTCTTCGTTAGAAAATACAATGTTTACATATTTATCTATAAGATATTTCAAGAAATCTAGATTTTCCTGAACTACATTATACGAAGCAAGATCCAATGAAATGGTTAAACCATTTGTAAAAGCCATATCCATGGCTTTTTCTATTAAATATTGATTAAAAACAAGGTAACCTTCAATATGCAAAATATCATAACCGGCAAAGCTGAGTTCATTAATTTCATCCGCATTCATTTGAGAAGCAGCGCCCAAATAAGTTGCAAAAGTGCGTTCAGAATCTTTACTAACTAAAGCAATAGCTCTTCCGGAAGGAAAATCAGAATTTATCAGTTTTGTAAATACACCTATCTTTTTAATATCGTCTGCAAAAAATTTCCCAATATTATCATTTCCTACTTTTCCAACATATCCTGTAGATACTCCCAGCTTAGCAAGTGCTCTAATTGTATTTGCAGCAGATCCTCCGCTGACCATGAATCGGTTAAGCCCCTCGGTATGCTTCAAGACTTTTTCACTTTCTTCAAAACTTACTAACTGCATGCTACCTTTCGGAAGTCGCAGATCTTCAAGCAATTGATCGTTTTCCAATAATGTTAAAATATCCACAAGTGCATTACCTATTGCAATAATTTTAGACATGATTAAAAATTTTTTTAAAAATATTTTGCAAATATAAAAAACAATATTAATTTTGCAACGCAATTTTTCCTCCTTAGCTCAGTTGGTTAGAGCACCTGACTGTTAATCAGGGGGTCCTAGGTTCAAGTCCTAGAGGGGGAGCATAAACAGTCTGATAATTTCAGGCTGTTTTTTTTGCTCTGTCGCGTAAACAAACAAAACTAAGAACAAAAAAACATAAAAAAAATACAATTCTTACTGCCAAATTGTCAGTATAAATATTTTAACAAAAATTTAGCATAAGGTAATTAACTGATTTAAAGATACTTATATAATGTTATTTATATATACTACCAAAAGGAATAAGTTTTGATGAAACATTATCGCTAACTTAAGTTTAACTAAAATTTTAAGGCTATGAAAAAGTTTGTTTTGGTTATTTTTTCGTTAGTAATATTTGGTAACCAAGGATTTTCACAAATTAGCATTAAAGACAAGATTGTTGAAATTCAAAGACAAAAAATTTTAGAAAAACGAAATGAAAATATTTCAGAACAAGAAACATCAGAAATGCCAAGGGAAAATGTAAAAGTAACAAAAGAATTTGATGAAAACGGAAATTTAATTCGTTATGATTCTGTTTACACTTATTTTTATTCAAACACAAAAACATCACAAAATCCTGAAGAAATAATGAAATATTTAGAAGAAATTGAACAAAGGTTCAAATTTCCGGGACAATCAATTTTTGACCAATTCTTCAACGATGATGAATTTTTCTTCAAAAACTACTATTCGGATTTTTACAACAAAGAAATAATCAAAGATTTTCAAAAACACAATGATTTCATTGAATCCCAAATAGAAATGATTAGGAAATTTCTAAATGAAAATTATTCTGACAACACGCAAAAACTGAATGGTAAAAAACTATAAAAAACGGGTTTAAACCCGTTTTTTTGTGGGCATAAAATTTGCTTTTTAAAATGGCATTAAATATCTTTGTCAATTATTAAAAAATTAAATAATGAAGAAATTTCTCTTATTTATTTTTATTCTTAGTCTAATAAGTGTCGCATATTCACAATCAGGAATAAATATATCAAACGAAAAAGTCATCGTAAACGGAAAAAAGTTTTATCGCCATAATGTAAATTCCGGTGAAACTATTTATTCACTGTCCAAAGCATATAAAGTTACTGAGAAAGATATAATTGACAATAATCCGGATTTAGCAAAATCACCATTGAAAGCCGGACAAAGTATACTAATTCCTGTAGTTTTTGAATCTGCTCCGAATAATGAAAATTATATTATTTACACAGTTAAACCAGGAGACACTCTTTACTCACTTTGCAAGAGATTCGGCATAACAGAAGAAAAATTTTATGAGATAAATTCAGATTTAAATCCATCAAAAACACTGAAAGTAAATCAACAAATTAAATTTCCTGCATCTGCAATTGATGAAAAAATAGAACAAAAAATAAGTGAAGGACAAAAAGATACTTCAAAATACATTTACCATATCATAGAAAAAGGTGAAACTGTTTATAACTTAACAAAAAAATTCAATGTTACCAGAGAAGAACTTCAAAGTGCTAACCCTGATTTTGACGGAATAAAACTTAAAGTTGGAGAAGTCATTTTAATTCCCAGAAAAAATTCACCTAACGAATTTGCTCTGAGTATAAATCAACAAAACACCTACAAAACCGGAAAAGTTACAGATAATAAAAACTCCGACAAATGTGATTCTCAGAACTGGTATAAAAACGGAAATGATTTTGAAATTGCTATTTTATTACCATTTGAAGTAAATTCCAACATACAATCATTAATAAATCAGGAAAATCGTAAACAAGAACAAAGACTGCACACTATTACAGAAAAAATCATTTCATTTTATTCCGGAATTTTGGTAGGATTGGAGTATTTTTCAGATAAAAATATAAATCTAAAAATAAAGGTTTACGATACAGGAAAAGACAATACTTTTATCAAAAAATTAATTGACGAAAACAAATTTGCAAAAACAGATTTAATAATCGGACCTGCATTTAATTCTCAAGTTGAATTCATAAATAATAATTTATATAGGAATGACTTGTATTACATAATTCCATTTTCATCTAACCAAAGAATTATACAAGAACATTCAAATAATATATTTTTAAAGTCAACAGATAATTTTATTGCAGAAGCAATTGCAGATTATGCTGCAAACAACCCTGAAAGCAGATACATTGTAATTCAAGGGAATACAGAAGATGAAAATCATAAATCCCAGATTTATTATGATGCCATAAAAAGTAAAAACAATAATCTAAATTTAAGTTTCATCAGATTTTCAGGAAGTAATTTAATGGAATTATCATCAAAAGTTAATAAGGATGTTGAAAATGTTTTTATACTTCCGTTTAATGTTAACAATGAAACCCAATTTACAAGAATACTATTAAATCTATTTAATCTCAAAGATTATCAAATAAGATTAATAGCGGACAAATCTCATCTTGATTACGAAACAATAGATCCGAATTATTATGTAAAAACCAATTTTACGTATTTCTCAAATAGTTACATTGATTATTCTAACCCTGAAACTAAAACATTTATTTCAAAATATAGAGATGTTTTCCTGTGTGAGCCTGATGAATTTAGTTTTCTGGGTTATGATGCAAGCACTTTTTTGATAGACAAATTAATAAAATATGGTAACACTTTTGGAGAATGTTTTAATAACAGCGTTACCTATGATGGATTAGGTGGTAATATTTTTTTAAAAAGATACGATAATTTTGCCAACTACTCTTACGTTAATAAAACCGTTTATTTATATTCTTTAACTCCCGATTATACTTTTATTAAAATTCACCCCTAATTTTTAGCATTTTTTTGAAATTTTAAGCAACTTTTTATTTTTTTTTCGTCAATTAATCAGCGAAAAAGTTGTTTATTAATTTTTTTTTCATATTTTTGCAATATGACAAGATTTAAAGGAGTAAGATTCTTGTATTCAAAACATAAATTACTAACTATGAAACAAATTATTTCATTATTTGTATCTGTTTTCATTTTGATAAGTGCTTTTTCACAGGCAAAAATGGAGTTCAGAGACGTAAAAATTATTGATTCCGAAAAAAAAACGGTTTATTTTCAAATAAAAGGACTTGGAGAAGACGAAAGTGAACGAAATCAGGTATTAAATAGATTATTAGCAGATTCAAAAATCTACGAAGGAAGAATTTTCACAAGCTCCTTTAATCGCACAAGATGTCAATTGATATTAGATATTGAGATTGATCCAGAATATATTAGAAATATCTTACTTGAAAACGGATATGATTTTGAATTTTCCTCTGTTTCTATTGATGGAAAATTTTTGGAAGCAGATATGCCATCAATAAAATCCCCATTTTATTACCCGAGCAAAAATTTTCCTAAACCAATATATACAGGAGACAAACAAAAAGACGCAGAAACATATCAAGTATTAAAAGTAGAATGGATTCAAAAAAACAAGAAAGAATATAATTCTCAGATGAAAAAAAGCACAGCAAAATTGCCTATTATTATTCCCAAAGAACAGTTCGATAGTTTTACCCCAGAAAAGCAAGCAAAAATACTTTCACAACCAGACATATACGTTGTTAAATAAAGAAAAATAATGGTCATGATAAAAAAACATATAATTTCTTTAGTAATTGCGATTATAGCAACATTTTTATTATCGGTAAAAGATATAATCGCTTGTACGGGAGGTACATTAGCGGGCAACATCACTCCAGGTTCAAATTGGCAAACAATTTCAGGAGTTCAAGCCGGAGATTATTTTACTTTTACGATTGGCACAAACGAAGTAATTATTTTTTCGTTTTGCCAAGGCGGCGGTTCATATATGAATGACCCAAGAATTGAGATTATGAATAATACAGCCACAATGTCCATAACATTTAATGATGATCATTGCGGTTATGGGTCTGAATTGATTTGGGTTTGCCCAGCAACAGGTACATATACAGTAGGATTTTATCAATTTGGATGTCTCACAAATGGAACTGCTTTAGGCACTGTTGCATACAAATTGATGCCCACACCAACCGAACAAGACTGTTTAGGAGCAAGACCATTATGTACAAGTTTCACAAATCATCCTCAATCCTATTCAGGAATAGGACATTATTATGATATTTACAATTTTTATGAACTGCAAGGAATGCCTGTTCCAACAGATAACTGCCCAAATTGTTTGGTTACAGGCGAAAGAAATAATGTGTGGTACACATTTACTGCACAAACAGCCGGCAACTTAGCATTTACCATTACACCTCATGTATCTTCGGATGATTACGATTGGGCATTATACAGCTTAAACGGAGGTGTAACTTGTCTTGATTTAATTGATTGGGCTGCTCATCCACCGGTTAGTTGTAACTACTCTTACGGAGGAAGTGGCACGACAGGAATTGGAGCGGCAGGATCATCAAATTGTGTTGGCCCTGTTGAGGATGTCCTTTGGAATAGCACTTTTCCTGTAGCAGCAGGCTCTACTTATGCCCTGATAGTTTCTAACTTTAGTTCTACCCAAAATGGTTATACAATAAATTTTGGGGCAAGTACTACCCAGATTCTCGATAATGTCGGTCCATCATTACAAAGTGTTGTTTATCCTCCATATTGCGGATCTCCATCACTCACAATACAATTCAGTGAAGGAGTCTGGTGTCAAAGCATTCAGCCTTCAGATTTCCAATTAATTGGACCTAATGGTACATATTCTATTATTAATACCTATAGTGCTGTTTGTATGGCCGCATCATCAAACACATACTCAGGTAGCTGGTATGATAATATCTGGACACTTGAACTGGGAGATTATCTTTCAAATCCGGGAGATTATTCTTTGATTTTAATACCCGGAACTGTAACAGATAAATGTGACAATACAAATATTGGAAGTTTATTACAATTTACAATAACAGGGCTTTCAGCAGATGTTGATATTATTAGTCTTGCAGGATGTGATGGTCAGTCAAACGGTTCAATAAGTGTTTCAAATTTCTCGGGAGGAACAGCACCATATTCAGTTCAGTGGTCAGGTCCTAATGGATTTACTTCAACTGCCACTACAATCAGTAATCTTGAAGCCGGCACATATACAGTAACTGTAACTGATATCGATGGAATTTGCGAATATGTAGAATCAGTTGATTTAACCGGTTATCCGGCAATAAATCCTACAGCCTCCAATAACGGACCTTTATGTGAAGGATCCACGTTAAATCTCACCGGAGGCTCATCTGTGACGGGAGTTTCATACTCATGGAGCGGACCCGATGGATTTACATCTAACCAACAAAATCCATCAAGAACAAATGCAGATATTAATATGTCGGGCACATATTCTCTTACAGTTACAGATTCACATGGATGTACTGCTATTGCTCAAACTGATGTAATAGTCTATGATGTTCAAAACGTATCAATTACAACCAGTAGCCCTTATTGTCAGGGAGACGATATTACACTTAACGCTACCACAATTGTTGGAGCAAGTTATTCATGGACAGGACCAAATGGTTTTACATCAAATAATGAAGATCCGATTATTACTAATGCTCAGACTACAGATTCAGGATTATATTCAGTTACAGTTACCGACGCTAATTCGTGTACTGCAACAGCAAGTACAAATGTAATTGTAAATCCGGCTGTAAATGCTACACTTACCGGAATCGATCCATTGTGTCATGGTCAAGCAACAGGACAAATTAGTGTATCTGTAACAAGTGGAACTGCACCTTACAGTTTCACGTGGAATAATGGGTCAAATAATAATCCATTAAATAATATTCCTGGAGGAGTTAATTATTGCGTAACAATTCAAGATGCCACAGGATGTTCATTTTCAGCATGTCATACTTTAACAGATCCTTCTGCAATTGTTGCAGATGTTTCAACAGTACCAACACAGTGCGGTTATCTACAAGGAGAAATTAATGTAACAGTTTCCGGAGGAGCTGGCGGATATACTGCACAATGGACAGAAGGACACTCAGGTCTGAATATTACAGGATTACATCCGGGCAATTATTCAGGAACAATTACTGATGCGAACGGCTGCCAGTTGGTTGTAAGTGCAAATGTTGGGTTCTTTGGTGCAGGAACAGCTTCCGTAAGCCAATTACAAGACGTAAAATGTTATGGACAAACTACCGCTGTTCTGCAAGCTGATATGACAGATGCAACAGCTCCTCTTACATATACATGGTCGGTAGCAGGACAAACAACTCAAACTATTTCGAATCTTGGAGCAGGAACATATTCTGTTACAATTTCTGATGTATATGGCTGTACAGGTTCTGCAACACATACTGTTACTCAACCTACAGAACTGAGTACAAATATGCAGACAACAAATGTTTTGTGCAAAAACGGAAATAATGGAAATGCTACAGTTACTGCTGAAGGCGGAGTTCCTCCATATATCTTCAACTGGTCTAATGGATCTGCCTCAAGTCATATTTCATCACTAACAGCCGGCACTTATATAGTTACTGTTACCGATTTAAACGGCTGCTCAACGACAAACACAGCTGTAATAACACAACCCGACAAAGATGTTAATTTATTACTATCAACAACAGATGTTTCATGTGCAGGAAGATATGATGGTATTGCAATAGCTACAGGAGACGGTGGAACTGCTCCATATCTAGTATATTGGTATCAGTTTGGTCAGTTACTTGCAACAGGATCGCAAGTTACAAGCCTGCGTTCAGGAAACTATTCAGTAGAAATATTTGATGCAAATTTATGTAAAGCCAGTGCTAACTTTACAATCAACGAACCCTCAGAAATGAGTATCGGAAGTGAAATGCATCAAGTATCTTGCAGAGGCTTCAACGATGGTATGATTTCTGTCTCAGTTGTAGGTGGAACACAGCCATACACATATAAGTGGAACACAGGAGACACTGTACATGTTGTGAATAATTTGAAAGCCGGACAATACTTTATAACTATTTCCGACGCTAACGGATGTAATAAAACTTTAGGAATTATGATCCCTGAAAATCCAAAACTCTGTCTTGGAATACCTGATGCATTTACCCCCAACGGTGACGGAATTAATGACACATGGATTATAGAGTACATTGAAATGTATCCGGCCGCTGTGGTTAATGTTTTTAACCGCTGGGGACAATTACTTTATCAAGGAAGAAGCGGTAGTGATCCATGGGATGGTAAATATAAAGACAAATTTGTTCCTGCTGGAGCATATCAGTATGTAATTGACTTAAGAAATGGTATGGAACCATTCACAGGTGTTGTCGTTGTAATTTACTAACCAAATAGTTTTAAAACTTAAAAAATAGAAGGCTTGTTTAAGCCTTTTATTTTTTATTCGTATGTAAGTATTTTTTTTCTAATTTTACAACCTAAAAAAATTAAAGCATGAGTAGTTTTTTAGATAAATTAAGAAATAACAGGCTATTTTCTTTTTTGCTCAGCAAATTCTTTCTGATAAATTTTTTTGGAAGTATTGCAGCCGTAATAATTATTATAATAATTGTCAATTTGGCACTTAAGTGGTACACACATCATGGAGAACAAATAAGTGTTCCGAATATAATTGGAGTGGATGCTGATGAAGCAATTCAAATTATTGAAGAAGAAGGTTTTAAATATCAAATAATTGATACAATTTATGATAATAAGCAAAAGAAAGGAGCGGTTGTTGATCAAAACCCTAAACCTGAATCTCTTGTAAAATCAGGGCGTAGAATTTATCTTATTGTGAACAGCCGGCAAGATGAATTAATTTCAATGCCTCAACTAATCGGTCTGACTCTTAGACAGGCAAAAAGTATAGCTGAAAATTACGGACTGGAAATTGGAAACCTCCGATATGTTCCTGATATTGCAGTAAATGTGGTTATAAAACAACATTATAGAGGAAATGAAATAGAAGCCGGTAAAAAGATTAAAAAAGGAAGTAAAATTGATTTAATAATAGGGCTCGGCTTAAGTGACCAAACTACGACAGTCCCGTCTTTAATTGGATTAACCTACAAAGATGCCAGCAAGTTACTTCTGGATATGTACTTAAATGTTGGAGCAGTTGTTTATGACAATACTATAAAAACCAAAAGGGACTCTACAAATGCAAAAGTATATCGGCAAAATCCATCCCCAAAAACAATAAATGAAGTAAATTTAGGTTATAATATAGATATTTGGTTAACTACCGACAGTAATTTAATTTCTAATTCTCAAGAAGAAGAAACAAATGAATAAAACTAAATTTTAATCAATAGCAAATTATGAGTAGAATTTTAATAACAATTTGTTTAATCATAATTACAACAACAAAAATAAGTGCTCAGGAATATATTTTTGATATTGGGAATCCAATTTTAAAAGAATATTCTAAAAAATATTTTAAAGCACATGGTAATGTAACTACAAAAAACTCTTTAACACAATCATTAGATTTGCCATTTTATGATGATTTCTCAAATTCATTTATATATCCCGATTCATCGAAATGGATTGATAAATATGCATTCATAAACAATACCTATGCAAAAAAACCAATAAATATCGGAGTGGCAACTCTTGATGCGATTAATCAATTTGGAGAAGTGTATCCATATTTACCTTCATACAGTTCAGCAATTGCAGATAAGCTAACGTCAAGGCCAATTAAATTAAATGTAGTTCCCGAAGATTCTGTATATCTAAGTTTTTATTATCAAGCCGGCGGTTATGGTAACAATCCTGAATTAAAAGATTCTCTAGTACTACAATTTAAAGCCCCTGATATAGAATGGACGAGCGTTTGGCATGCAGCTGGAGGATATTCAACTGACACATTTAAATTAGTAATGATTCCTATTTCGGATACACGCTGGCTTGTTGATGGTTTTCAGTTTAGATTTTTAAATTATGCAAGTGTGAGTACCAACTACGAACCCAGCTGGATAAGTAATTGTGACCATTGGCATATTGATAATGTTTATCTCGATACAGCAAGAAATTGGTTTGACACTCTGCCCAACGATGCTGCTTTTGTAACAAATTTCACTTCGATGATTAAAGATTTTGAATCAATTCCTTGGCATCACTACAAATCATTATCTAACAAACAAGCTATAATAAAGGACACCCTTTACTTTGAATATAACAACAGTTTTCCGACAGATGTTTTAAATATCAACAGAAAATTCGAGATTGTTGATTTATATTCCGGTAATACTTTAGCAGCCGAGTATGATGATAATGAAAACATCCAACCATTATCAACAATAAAATACGCAAAACCGGTTAATTTCGTTTATAACTCTACATCGGAAGATTCAGCAAATTTTATAATAAAAGGTTTTTTAGGCACAGATGTTATTCAGCAAAGAAATATTTTTCGTTGGAACGATACTATTCGATATCATCAAAAATTTTATAATTACTACGCGTACGACGACGGAACTGCAGAAAAAGGATACGGTATAAGCGGAGTTAATACAGCATATTCCAGTTTGGCATATCGTTTCACGCCCCTTATGCCAGATACGCTTAGAGGTGTTTTTATTTATTTTAATCATGTTATGAATAACGGAAATCAAAAATATTTTTATCTAACTGTTTGGTCTCATAAAAATGGTTTTCCGGGAGATACATTGATAAGAATGGAAGGAGTGCGACCTGAATTTAATGACGAAATCAATGGGTTTGTCTATTATACGCTAAGTCGTCCTATTTATATAGATACGACCTTTTATATTGGATGGACAAAAACCACCGACGATATGCTAAACTGTGGTTTCGATGTAAATAATATTGCTAATCAAAATTTATTTGTAAATATCACGGGAGAATGGCAACAGTCACAAATTCCGGGAGCGATAATGATAAGACCTGTTTTTGGGTATGAACCTGCAATGACTGTAGTTAGTCCCACTACTAGTTCGTTTGCGATATATCCAAATCCTGCCAGGGATGTCATATTCATTGATACAGAAAAGGAATTTGAGTACATCGAAATTTTTGATATAAATTCCAGAATCGTATTAAAACAAAAATTTGCTCAAAATCTCGATATCTCAACTCTTGAAAATGGGATTTATTTTGTAATGTTAACATCTAAAAACAAATCAGGCTCTGTACAAAAACTTTTTATTACAAGATGACAGAATATACAAAAGAACCTGAAGAATTATCCGAAGATTTTGAACAATCTGAATTATACGAGCATCATAGGCTGGTAGTTGAGCCCAGACAAAAATTAATGCGTTTGGATAAATATCTTGTTTGCAGACTTGCCTCAACATCGAGAAACAGGATTCAGAGTGCTGCAGAAGCCGGAAATATTTTAGTAAACTCTAAACCGGCAAAAAACTCCTACAAAGTAAAACCTGGTGATGTTATAAGCATAGTTCTAAGTTTTCCAAAATCCGAAAAAGAGTTAATCCCACAAGATATACCTATTAACATAATTTATGAGGACGATCATATAGTGGTTGTAAACAAAAATCCCGGGATGGTAGTCCATCCAAGTTTTGGTCATTATGAAGGTACGCTTGTAAATGCTCTTGCCTATCGTTTTCAAAACATGCCGGGCTTCGAAGGGGATGTGCCAAGACCAGGACTTGTTCATAGAATAGATAAAGACACTTCGGGTATATTAGTTGTAGCAAAAACCGAATTGGCATTAAATAAACTTGCGAAACAATTTTATGACCACAGTTGCAAACGGTCTTATGTTGCTCTTGTTTGGGGAAATTTACCCAACGACAGTGGCACAATAACCGGACATGTTGGAAGAAATTTACATAACAGAAAAATTATGGATGTATTTCCAGACGGTAGTCATGGAAAAGAAGCCATAACACACTACAAAGTTCTGGAAAGGCTTGGATATGTTAATCTGGTTGAATGTCGTTTAGAAACAGGGCGTACACATCAAATACGTGTACACTTTAAACACATTGGTCATCCGCTTTTTAATGATTGGGAATACGGAGGAGATAAAATTTTAAAAGGTACTAATACCACTAAATATAAGCAATTTGTTCAAAATTGTTTTGAAATTTGTCCTCGTCAAGCCTTACACGCAAAATCACTTGGATTTATTCACCCTGCAACTGACGGTGAAATATTTTTTGATTCGGAAATTCCTGAAGATATGGCTAAATGCATTCAAAAATGGAGAGATTACATCTCAAATCGGATATAACAGATTAATCCTCCCGACAAGCTGGACGATCTTTGTACTTTTGCAATAAATATCTTCTAAATTCACGTTCGGTTTGATAAAAAGCTGCAACTTTTTGTATAGGCAGTACTTGTTTAAATTTCTGATAATATTGATTTTCGAGTTTTGTTCTTTCTTCCTTTATTGCGAACAATCTATCTAATTTTGTTTCTAACTCTTTGTCAGATAATGCTTTTTTGGGAGATTTAATTTCTCGCATTATTTTATGTTCTTCGACAAAAAGATTATCCATTTTTGATGTAAATTCGTTATAAACGGGCCAAAAATCCTGTGCCTCTTTAACTGTCAAATTGAGGCGATCACTTATAAAAGCAATCTTTTCGGATTTTATTTCATCGTCTTCCATGATACATTTTCCTTTCTGGTCCTGAGGAAATCCCCAATTTGACAATATCAAAAACACAATGATTAAACTAAAAGATATACTTTTCATGATTATATTTTTATTCGTTTAACAATTCATATTCTATATAATAATTAACTAAATAATCTTCCAAATCTATTGCAGTTAAATTATTTTCATCCGAAATTTGATTCTCGTTGTAATAATTTTCCATGTAATCCATGATTAAAAGTTGATCATTATAAATATCATCATAATAAACCTCGGCATATGAATATTCTATAATTTCGGATGTTTGTTCTTTTATTTCCTTTTTAACAACAAAAATATTTAGTACGGTTTTTACTGCAATAACTAAAACAATAATTGAAGCTGCCATATAAATATAAGGCAAAACAATATCATAAACTCTTGTTTTTGAAGATTTTGTTTTTTGTAATTTAGTCTTCAATTCATCCTCAAAGGAATTAAAATAATTTTCTGGAACTTTGAATACATCTTTTTTGGGTATGTCGTCGAGTTTTATCATAGCTATTATTTGACAATCAGTTACTTAATAGGTTTAATTTTCATTCAAATATTTCTCAATTTTATTTACAGCGTGATGATACGAAGCCTTCAAAGCCCCTACAGAAGTTTTAAGAATTTCACTTATTTCTTCGTATTTAAGGTCGTCATAATATTTCATATTAAAAACAATTCTTTGTTTTAAAGGTAATTTTAAAATAGCTTTTTGTAATTTTTTTTGCGTTTCATCGCCATCGAAGTATTCTGAACTTTCAATTTTATCAATTAGAGTATCTTCATAATCAAGAGCTGAAAAAACAAAGTATCGTTTCTTACGTTTTAGAAAATTAAGGCTAAGATTTGTTGCTATTCTATATAATCATGTGTAAATATTAGATTCATTGCGAAAACTTTCAAAATTGATATAAGCTTTTACAAAAGTATCCTGGAGTATATCATTTGCATCTTCATGAACAATAACAAGACGTCTGATATGTTTATAAAGTTTTTCAGAATGTTGTTTTACAACAAGCTCGAAAAACTTATTAAGATCATATTTTGAAATACTACTGTTATCCTGATAGTTATTCATTCAAATGTTACTTACGCTCAATAACCTTTAAGGCAGCTTTAACAATATTTTCAGCAGTAAGACCATATTTTTCCATAAGTTCGTCGGGGGTACCACTTTCACCAAATGTATCCATAACAGCAACTGCTTCCATAGGAATAGGATAGTTTAAAGCCATCACCTGAGCAGCTGTATCAAATATTCCGCCATTAAGCATATGTTCTTCTGCAGAAACCAAAGCTCCGGTTTTTTTCACTGAGTTTAAGACAGTTTGTTTATCAAAAGGTTTAATTGTGTGTATGTTAAAAAGTTCGGCGGAAATTCCATTTTGCAATAAAATTTCACAGGCTTCAATAGCTTTCCAAACAAGATGACCTGTTGCAATAATGGTAACATCATTTCCGTCGTACAGTTTTTGAGCTTTCCCAATTTCAAAAATTTGATCAGGATCAGTAAAATTTGGGACTGCCGGACGACCAAACCTAAGATATACCGGTCCTTGATAATCAGCAATTGCAAGTGTAGCAGCTTTTGTTTGATTATAATCGCAAGTGCAGATAACAGTCATATTTGGCAACATCTTCATTAATCCGATATCTTCGAGTATTTGATGGGTAGCACCATCTTCACCGAGAGTAAGACCAGCGTGTGAAGCACAAATTTTAACATTTTTATTTGAATATGCCACTGACTGTCGGATTTGATCATAGACGCGTCCTGTTGCAAAGCCAGCAAAAGTACCGGCAAACGGAATTTTACCGCCAATAGTTAAACCGGCAGCTACTCCAATCATATTTGCTTCAGCTATTCCGCATTGAAAGAATCTTTCGGGAAATTCTTTTTTAAAGGCGTCCATTTTAAGTGAGCCGGTAAGATCTGCACATAAGGCTACTACATCTGTATTTTTTTTCCCAATCTCATAGAGGCCGGCTCCAAAACCGCTTCGAGTATCTTTTTTTTCAGTAAAAGTATATCTTGCCATCAATTAAAATTTTAAAAATTTTCAACTATAAAATCACCTGATTTCACTCTAAATTTATATTCAACAGTTTTTGCTGAACTGAAATGTTGCTTTTCTCTTATAATAAGTCTATAGTATCCGGGTTGCAATTTAAATTTATAATGGGATTGATCCGGAGTGATGTCAAATAGATTTGTCAAAACATTCCCTTCATCGTGAAGTAAGCTTGCATAGCAAGGATTTCTAAAATTAAATATCACTGTTCCGGGAGCAGGAATATCTAACTTCTTTGTTTTACTTTGCTCAATTTGAACTGCATAAAAATATGTACGTGGCATTGTAAGAATTTCTAGATCATACAATCCTGTAAGAACTTTTTGTTTTTTATCAGCATCAAGGATATAAATATTATGTTGAGGTTGTCCGCTTTTTTTTAGAAGCACTTTTATTTCACTGTTATAAGCGGTGTCGTTTCCAATATTTACCCAAAGTGTACCTTGAGGTGCAGGAACCTCAATAATATTTAAAACTCCCTCTTTTAACTTTATACTATCAAGATATACCGGTGGAATAGTATGTACTTTAAGGTCATAAACCGAAAGGATATCGAGGTAGATAGTATCGGGATTTCCACTCTTATTTAATGTATGCATATAAGTATATCTAACTTTTCCTGACTGATTATCATGAAAAGACATTGCAGCATTGGTTTCTGTCGGCTTTCCATATGTATCGAGCAAATTTACCTGAACACTTGTAAGATTTGTAACTTGACCAACAATTGTGTTAATAGCTTGTCTAAATTCTTGAGAATTAGCTGCATTATAATAATTACCTATGCAATTAAGCATGTCAACCTGTGAAATGTCAATATCAACACCAATAATATAAGGTTTTAGAACTACTCCTTTACGTTGCAATTCTAGACTCACCTCACAAGGGTTCCCTTTACACATTTCTATTCCGTCGGTAATGAGGATAATTATATTTCGACAATCGGAACATTCCGGGAAATCGTATTGCGATTGTCCTAATGAGTAAGCAATTGGAGTAGTTCCTTTTGCTTTTACATTTCGAATTTTCTCTCTCACATCAGATATGCTGTTTGGAGAAAACGGAACTTCAAGTTTTGAATCAAAGCAATCGTATAATTGATCAGGAGATTGATGTCCATAAATTCTTAATGCTACTTCAAGATTTTCTGATTTTTGAATTGTTTCGAGCGAATCGAGTAATTCAACCATTAATTGTTTTGACCTATTGATTTTATAATCTCCGTCCCAACGTTCCATCATGCTGGTAGAAGCGTCAAAAATAAAAAGGATTCTTGTGAGTTTTTTGGGTTCAGAAGACTTATTGTGAGGTTGTGCTATTGAAACTACACTTAATAACAAAAACAAAAAATTTATAATTATTTTTTTCAACTTGTAAATATTTTAGTAATCCCCTAATGTTTCTTCTAACTGAGAAAGAGCTTTTTCTAGTTGTTCATCATTTGGTGCTACTCCGTGCCACTTATGTGTTCCCATCATAAAATCTACACCCATTCCCATTTCAGTTTTCATTATTATAACTATTGGTTTTTTATTACCTGTCAAAGACTTTGCCATATTTATTGTCAATATCAAGTCTTCGATATTATTACCATTACATTCAAGAACAATCCAATTGAAGGCTTCCCATTTTTCCTTTAATCTGTTTAATTTTAGAACTTCTGTTACAGGACCGTCAATTTGTTGTCCGTTATAATCAACAAAAGCTATTAGATTATCTATTTCTCTTGCTTGAGCAAATTGAGCTGCTTCCCATATCTGGCCTTCTTGTATTTCGCCATCTCCCATCAAACAAAATACAAGTTTAGATTCTTTATTTAATTTTTTTGACAGAGCTGCTCCACAAGCAACAGAAAGTCCCTGCCCAAGCGATCCCGAAGCAACACGAACGCCTTCTAGATGTTCTGCTGTTGCAGGATGTCCTTGAAGACGAGAATTAATGGCTCTAAAAGTTGCCAGTTCTTTTATATCAAAATATCCACTTCGTGCTAATACACTATACCAGGCTGCAGAAGTATGTCCATTTGACAAAAAGAAAAGATCCTGGTTCTTTCCATCCATATCAAAACTTGTAGGATCATGATCCATAATTTCAAAGTACAGAACTACCATTAAATCCGTAACACCTAAAGAACCACCCGGATGCCCGGATTGTTTGGCATGAATCATTCTTAACAAATCCCTTCGTACTTGAGTTGCTATACGTTTTAAATTTTCAATATTATTTTCCATTATTACTTTTTTCGCAAAAGTACAATTTATTAGCTTATTTCAATTAATTTTAATCTGAGTTTTTTTAACCTTTTTTTAAAGAAAAACGAGAATTTCCATAAAATATTTTAATACCTCTTAAATTTCAAATCAAAATAATAATCTCCAGAAGTCTTCCATTTTCGTTTTATTGGCATACTATATTCCATCCCTGTATGCTGAGTGATAAAATCCTTATAAAAACATTCTAACAAAGTATAAAATGGCCATATATATTTCTGTTTAAAACTTTTACGGTCAACAGGATTAAAAACTTTTCCGACATAATTCATAAAATAATTGGCATACATGGCTAAATATTTAGTCGAAACTCCTCGCATAGATCTGTTTATCCATGTTTTAAACATATACATTATCGCCTCCTGATTGATAAGCTTTTGGCTTATCTCTTTTTGCTTCTTTTTACCTGAAACTATATCTAGGCTTTTAAAATTAAACTCTTCTTTATTCGCAAACACTGATTGTTCTGAACATATCAGTTTTTCTACATTATTAAGCCTTTTCTTGAAAATCCTGTCAAAATGATTTCGATTTATCAAACCCACTGTGGCAAGTTTAATCTCTCCAACTTCATTCTCATTAACTATTATCAACCTGCTTTGATATTTTTCATCTAATATCTTTTGTTTTCTGCTTATGCCAATAGTCTCCAACGACGACCCTTTCCTACCCTTCAAACTGTACAATATCGATAAATCATTAAATAATAAACTCCCCTTAAAACTTTTAGTAATTATCGGTATTGACATCAATATCTTTTGTCGCCAATCAAATGATGTCAAAGGGGATATCTTAAAATTATCGCACATATATTTTAGTGTTTGCATACCTCGAAACTTAATAAATTCCGCATATTCTATAAACGTGTCTTTCTTGTGAATATAATGTATGCTTGTTCCTGTACTGGGCAAAAAAGTCCTCATACATCTTTTGCATTTATAACGATAAGTATATTTATAGCGACCATACTTAATATAATCTTTACTCCCACACCACGGACAATATTTTACCACAATGTGATTGCTATAAAAATTTTCTAACTTTTCACTCCATGTTTTTGTCGAAATCAAACTATTTCTTTCTGAGTTTTCCATTTTGTTTTAACCTTTCATATTGAAGGCAAAGATAAAAAAATTAACAACATAATTTTGTATAATTAAAAAAAATTATAAACCATTACCAAAAATCTAAAAACCTCCTTGTAATTTTTAAACCCCTCACAACTTTTGTGTTCAAATTTTTAACTATTTTTACCACAAAAAAAAATTGAATCTCGAATTTTTCATAGCAAAAAGACTCTTTAAAGGTTCTGATAAAAAATCTTTTAGTGGACCCGTAATTTTTATCAGTGTTAGTGCAATTGCAATAAGTCTTGCAATAATGATAATTTCTGTATCTATTGTTACCGGTTTTAAAGCAGAAATCACTAATAAAATTGTTGGTTTTGGGTCTCACATTCAAATTGTAAATTATGATAACAATAGCTCTTATGAAACATTCCCAATTAGTGAAAACCAAAGTTTTATTGCTGAAATAAAAAAACTAACCGGTATTTTATCAATAAATCGTTTTATTATTAAAGCCGGAATAATTAAATCGGAAGAAAATTTACAAGGTGTAGTCTTTAAAGGTGTTGGTAAGGATTATGACTGGAAGTTTTTCAGGCAATATTTAGTTGATGGGAATATCCCGATATTTTTAGACAGTATTAGAAGTGATTCCATTTTAATTTCACAATATTTGGCAAATATTTTAAATCTCAAAACCGGAGATAGATTTACCGCATATTTCATTCAGGATCCTCCTCGATTACGAAAATTTACTGTTTCAGGAATTTATAATACCCAATTAGAAGATCTCGATAAAACTTTTGTTTTTTTAGATTTAAAACATCTAAGAAAAATAAATAATTGGAATGAAGACCAAATAACTGGATTTGAGGTTCATGTTGATGATATTCGAAAACTGTTGAAATATGAATTGCTTATAAATCAAATCGTTGGTAGTAATTTTAATCCCAACGGAGAGATTTTGAAAGTAAAAAATATTAAAGAAGAATATCCTGGTATTTTTGATTGGTTGTCATTATTGGATATTAATGTCTGGGTAATACTTGTTTTAATGTTGAGTGTAGCTTGTTTTAATATGATTACGGGTTTATTAGTAATTATTCTTGAAAAAGTTAGCCTGATAGGAATTTTGAAAAGCATGGGTGCAGCAAACATTAAAATTGAAAAAATTTTTATTTATCTATCTTCAATGTTAATTATCAGAGGACTGGTTTTTGGCAACATTTTAGGTCTTGGATTACTTTTTATTCAAAAATATTTCGGAATAATTAAGTTAGATCCCGAATCTTACTATTTAAGTGTAGTGCCGGTTAACATTAACGTATTGCATGTTTTATTATTAAATGTTTTTACAATTATTACTATAGTAGTAATGATGTTCCTTCCCGCAAAGATTATTTCAAAAATAAGTCCTTCTAAATCAATAAAGTTTAACTAAAAAAAGAAGATTATGATTTATTTATCTTTAGCAATTGCACCTGTCGTAATAATTTTGTTTTCGATTTATATTTCTGATTCTTATAATAGAGAACCAATAGGTTTGCTATTATTAACTTTATTTGCCGGAATGCTAGCCGTCATTCCAGTTTTAATTGCAGGTGTGGTTTTGTCAGTTTTTGAAGGATTTTTTTATTCTAAAGTGGATTTAGCATTTTTTCAATCCTTTATTCAAGCTGGTTTTATTGAAGAATTATTTAAATTTTTAGCTGTTTTGCTTCTTATCTGGAGAAATAAAAATTTTGACGAAAAATACGACGGAATTGTTTATGCTGTATTTGTTTCCATGGGATTTGCTCTTGTAGAAAATATATTATATGTTTTTGGATATGGAATGGGAACAGGCATAATTAGAGCTTTCACTGCAGTTCCTGCTCATGCAATTTTCGGTATTTCTATGGGTTATTATTTAGGTCTGGCGAAATTTAAACCTAGCCGAAGATCAACTTATTTAGCCTTAGCTTTTATCGTTCCATGGATGCTTCACGGTTTTTATGATTTCATCCTTTTCCTTGAAATTGATTGGTTATTGATTATCTTTGTAATTTATCTTATATTTCTCTACATTTTTGGATTAAACCGTATTATAAAACTATATAAGACTAAAAAACAAATTATATATAAATCTAACTAATATAAAATGTCTGTAATATTACCGGATTTTTTAAAGTTAATTTGTGATAAAAATTTTGCTACCCTAAAAATTTTTACTTGTTTTGTGCATTGAAGTTTAATGATTATGAAAAGAATATTTTTCATTTTTATCGCTGTATTAATTTTCATTTCGAATTCACAATCGCAAAATTCTGACATCTTATATTTTCTGAATAAAGAAAATTCAATGCTTAAAATCGGGCACTTCAATAAAACCTACACTCCTAGCGGTTACACTCAATATAAAATTGAAAAAGTTACCGAAACAGACTCTTCAAAAATATTGACAATGTCAATTGTAAATTTTGATAAATTCAATAAACCTTTTTCGTTTGATACAATAAATGTTGTCAAACAAAAAAGCTTTCTTAAAATAGATCCTGAATTTCTGATTAGCGACCAAAACATTTCTTTCAAGGAGAATATTATTAGTGGTAGAGAAATTGTATTTCCTGCTATTCTATCTACAGGTATGGGACTAAGTTCTGCTTGGATTGAATTCCACAGCAAAGAAAAATATCTTAAAATTTCAGAATTTAGCCGTATGGTTGATAAATTTGAAAAAATCAAAACCCTGAACTACAGTTTTGATGCTTGCTTAATAAGTTCTAAATACGAAATTCAAAGCGACGAACAATCAAAAAATGTTTTTTATACAGTAGAAAAATGGTATGCTCCCGAACTTGGTCCTGTTAGAATATACTATTATAATAATAAACGTAAACTTGTAAAATTCTCTGAAGTTGTGGATTATTTTTTACCCGAAGATAATCTTTAACTTCCCTCTAACTTTGTTTTTCCTTAATCATTTTTTTATTATTTTTACAATATTATTAAATTGTTATTAAAATGAAGAATTTTACTTTTACTATTTTTCTTTCGTTTTTTCTTTATTCCTCATTTTTTGGACAAATTTGCAGTCAAGAAAAAGCACAAACTATTGCTACTAATATCATAAAAGAAAGATTTGGGACAATTTCATCAGGGATGATTTTTAAAATTCAATCTGTAGAAACTTTTTTCGAAGAAAATATTCCTGTTTATTATGTTTTCAGATTATCTCCTCAAGGCTTTGTGATAATATCGGCTCAGGAAAATGTTTATCCTATTCTTGCTTATTCGGCAGAATCTGACTTTATTCTTGATAATAACCCTGCTGCAAAATTTTGGATTGATAACTACAAAAAACAAATTAAATACGCTGCAGATTCAAAAATTTCAGCTACAAATGATGCAAAAGAAGCCTGGAAATTTTATTCTTCTTCGAATTTTGCTGCTCAAAAGAATATTAAATCTGTAGCTCCGCTGCTATTTACTCGCTGGAATCAAGGCAGATACTATAATGCTCATTGTCCTGCTGACCCTGCCGGTCCTGATGGACATGTTGTTGTTGGCTGTGTTGCTACTGCCTTAGGCCAAATTATGAATTATTTCCGTCATCCCAATCAAGGTGTATCTTCTTATGGTTATGAACATCCGGTTTACGGTTGGCAAGAAGTTGACTTCTCCCAACAAACATACGACTACGATTATATGCCGGTTTCACCAAACGACTATAACGACAATCTGGCACGCTTGCTTTATAATATTGGAGTTTCTGTGGATATGAATTATGGACCTAACGGCAGCGGAATGTGGAATCATAAAGGAGCTTATACTCTGAAAACTTATTTTGATTACAACCCTGCAACAACATACTTTTTTAGAGACTCTATGCCTCCGGAATTTAACTGGACACAAAATCTTGTTGACCATCTCAACCAAAAAATTCCTCTTTATTATGCTGGCTGGTCGGATTACGAATTTATTAGCGGTCATGCTTTTATTCTAGACGGATATAATACCGAAACACATTATCATGTAAATTGGGGTTGGGGTGGATCTTTTGATGGATATTTTTATATTGACAATCTTACTCCGGGAGGTTCTAATTTCACACTACTACACGAAGTTATTTCTTTTGCAGTTCCAAGTTCCGAACCTACATACTGCAACGAGAATAAGATTATAAATTCTTATGAAGGAGTAATTGATGATGGTAGCGGACCTCTGCATCCTTACTCAAACAATATTGAATGTAATTGGCTTATAATCCCTAACGACTCCGCAAACGGAATTAAACTAAATTTTCTCAAATTTGATCTTGACGAAAACGACTATATTGTAATCTTTGACGGCGATAACGAAAATACTCCCGTTCTTGCTACATTTTACGGCGGTCAAAACACTTATGAAGTTATAAGCACTGCCGATAAAGTTTTAGTAAAATTTGTTACCGATAGCGAAAACACAAACGATGGTTGGCTTTTAAAATACGAAGGTATCCGACCGGTTTATTGTGCCTTAATGACTTACCTGTATGAACCCGAAGGTGTTATTACTGACGGAAGTGGCTATTTTGAATACCTTAACAGTACTACTTGCAACTGGAGAATTGAACCTCCAAATACTGAAAATATCCTAATTACTTTTGAAGAATTAGATTTAGAACCTGTATATGATTATGTAAAAGTTATAAATTCTACAGGTCAAACTGCTCTCCAAGTTTCCGGAACTACAATCCCCGAACCTATTTTAATTGTTGGACACAAAGCTAGCATAATGTTTAAAACTAATGCATCAGTAAGAGCCGGAGGGTTCAAATTACGCTACGAAACAAATGTTACTAATATTTCTAAAAATACCGACACAAATATTTTTTTATTCCCTAATCCCGCAAATGATTTTATAAATATTATTTCAAACGAAGAACTTAAAGAAATCACAATACTGTCACTTGATGGTAAATTACTTAATTACATAAATGTTAATAATAGCGATTATTGTATAAACATTAAAGATTTAAGCTGCGGTATGTATTTACTCAATATTAAAACTTCAAATCAAATAATAAATTTTAGGCTTATTAAGAATTAGTTAGTTAGTCAGTCAGTTAGTTAGTTGGTTAGTTGGTTATTTAGTTGGTGGGTGGAACGGCTGATGTATAATTTTTACATTCAAAATATTAAAACCGAAAAGCTGCCTTTTGAAGCAGCTTTTTCTTAAATTTTAAAAACTCCATAGGAGCAAAAATTGATACATTCTCAATAACCTGTACATTTATTTTTAGCAATTTATGTGTCAGAATATCATATTTGCTTTAATGCCCCATGTGGAAATACCTAAATTTGCGAAAAATGCTGATTTTACGAACAATAATACCTTCAACCTTTAATATTTCGTTTTATATGAAAAATTGTAAATTATTGATTTTTTAAAACAATTTCTTTTAAGGTTTCTTTTGATTGTACTCCAACATTCATCCAAATTACTTTTCCTTTTTTAAAAATCATTATAGTAGGAATGCTTTGAATATTGTAACGGTTAGCAATTTCCCTTTCATTATCAACATTTACTTTGTGAATAACAACTTTGCTTCCCAACTCAGACTTTAATTCCTCAAGGATCGGAGCCTGAATGCGACATGGTTTGCACCAATCAGCATAAAAATCTACAATTACAGGAGTATTACTTTGAATAACTTTATCAAAATCGCCTCCATAAACTTCGTGTGTTTTTACTTCGTTTCTGTTAAACGTGTAAGCTAAAACGATTCCAGTTGCTCCAATTACGATGATTGCAATTAAAATTAAATTAGACAGTTTCATATTTTTATTTTTTAAATTTTTACTTTGTTTTTTCATTTTCAACTTTTTTTTCAGGAATAAACAAACCACTTACTAAATATCCCAATAACAATCCATATAACGACGACAAATACCATTTTGATTGAATTGGACATGCACCGGAAACACATCCAACATATTTCCAATATAGAAAACCACCTACTCCTCCCAATAAAGTTAAAACTATTCTGAAGATTAATTTAATTCTAAACGTTTTTAACATTTTTTATTTTTCTACAAAAATACAACAAAATATTCATAATCCGTGTGACTTAAGTCACATAATAAATTAAACTTTTAAGTCAGAATTTTCTTATTTACTATAAAAAAAAACAAAAATCATAAAACTTTAATTTTTTGAAACTTAATTTTGCCGAGTCAAATTTTGAAACGATGGATTATAAGAATGTATTGTTTGATTTGGATAGAACTTTATGGGACTTTGAAAAAAACAACATAGAAACTTTCACCGAACTATTTTATAAATACAATCTAAACAAATTCTGCGAATTTGAAGAATTTTACAAAACATACCGTCAATTTAACGACGAACTTTGGGCACAATACAGAGAAAAAAAAATTACTAAAGAGTTTCTAAGCTGGAAAAGATTTGAATTAAGCATTGGAAAATTTAAACCAATTGACGTTGATATGGCAAAAAAATTTTCACAGGATTATATAGAAATAAGTCCTAAAAAAAACAATCTTATCCACGGAACACATGAGATTTTAACTTATCTAAAAGAAAAATCCTACAATTTATTTATTGTTACAAACGGATTCAAAGAAGTTCAATATAATAAAATCAGAAATTGCAATTTGGATAAATATTTTTCAAAAGTTTACACTTCAGAAGATGCTGGTTATAATAAACCTGACAAAAGGTTTTTTAACTATGTTTTAAATGACTTAAAGACGCAACCTCAAGATTGTATTATTGTAGGTGATGATCCCGAAGTTGATATTAAAGGGGCTATTCAGACAAATATAAAATCAATATGGTTCAATCCACAAATGAAAAAATCCGATTATCAGACCAATTATGAAGTAAAATCACTTTTAGAAATTAAAAATATTCTTTAAAGAAAATTTACTTGAATTTTAAATAATAATCAGAATTAGAACCTTATACTAACAATTATGTCAATATAATCCGGTATAAACTTTACAGTATTTTGCAAATCTTTCACAAAGAAATTATCCGGATCAACCATATTTTGATTTAACTTATGATAATATACTATTTCCGGAGCATATTGAATAGAAATTACAGCATTTGAAGATAAGTTAATATCAACACCTATGGTTAAATCAACTCCGGTTTTAAAGAATGTAGTTTTTCTATAACCTGCTATTTCACCGGTAGCAAAATTAAAATTCACATTTTCTATAGGATATCCTTTAAATTCCTTTGTATAATGATAATAATATTCATTTGTATTATGTATTCCTGCAATTATTGCTCCGCCAAAATAAAATCTCCAATCTTTATTGGGGAATGCATATTCTGCACCAACTCTAAAATCATAAGAAAACACATCATAATAAAATCTTCTCAAAACAAGAGAATCAACGAGTGTTGTGTCGTTATTTTTAATTACGGTATCTTGTTTTAACTTTAAGATATCAATTTTTTCGTTGTTGTAATGAAAATTAAGGTAATTTATGCTTGTACGAAGGTTCATGTGATCATAAAGGCGTTTGTATTGCAAAAAAATCTTTGTAGAAGCAAGACGTCCGCCACCTAACATACCAAAAGCCGGATAAACATTTAATCCAAGCAAATTCCTGGGCAAAGTATCAACCCAAACTGTATCATTTTGAGTAATTTTATAATTATCATTCTCCGAATTCTGTGCAAATGCGAAAGTTGCCACCGCCAGTAATAAAAAAAACAATACTATTATTTTCATAATTAAATACATTTTAATAACACGAAAGTACAAAAAATATTATTCCAAACAAATAACTATTTTTTTTGAAAAATGTTGTCAAAAAAAAATCGTGGCAATAAATGTTAATTAATTTCTGCCACGAATAAAAGTTTCATTAAATACTATTACATATATGATTCTATTGGATCACAAGTACAAACCAGATTACGATCTCCATAACCGTTATCAATTTTTGCAACATAAGGCCAGAACTTGTTTTCTTTTACCCATTCCAACGGGAATGAAGCAACCTCACGAGTATAACAATGATTCCATTCCGATGCAACGCATTCAAATTGAGTGTGCGGGGCATTTTTTACAGGATTATCATCAATAGAATACTTCCCGTTTTTAATTGCTTCACATTCTTCTTTTATTGTTTTCATTGCCTGAACAAAACGATCGAGTTCCTGTTTGCTTTCGCTTTCTGTTGGTTCTACCATCAAAGTTTCATGTACCGGAAATGAAAGTGTTGGAGCATGGAAACCATAGTCCATCAATCTGCGTGCTATATCAGCAGATTCTATTCCGTAAAGTTCTCTGAATTTACGCAAATCAAGAATCATCTCGTGAGCACAACGTCCGGTTTCTCCTGTGTAAAGTACACTGTAAAAACCTTTTAATTCGTTTGCAATATAATTTGCGTTGAGTAAAGCCATTTTTGTTGCTAATGTTAAACCTTCTTCGCCCATCATTTTGATGTAAGCATAAGTAATAGGTAAAACAAATGCAGAACCAAATGGAGCTGCAGCAACAGCTTTAATAGCTTTTTGGCCTCCGGTTTTTACAATAGGATGCCCCGGTAAAAACTCCACTAAATGTTTTGCTACAGATACAGTACCAACACCTGGACCTCCTCCACCGTGAGGAATTGCAAATGTTTTGTGCAAGTTAAGATGACAAACATCTGCTCCTATAGTTCCGGGATTTGTAAGACCAACCTGAGCATTCATATTAGCTCCGTCCATATACACCTGTCCGCCGTTTTTATGAACAATGTCAATCATTTCACAAATTCTGCTTTCAAAAACCCCATGTGTTGATGGATAGGTAATCATTATTGCAGCCAGATTATCTTTATGCTGTTCGGCTTTAGCTTTAAGGTCGTCAACATCAACATTTCCTTTCTCATCGCATCCTACAACCACAACCTGCATTCCGGCCATCACTGCTGATGCAGGATTTGTTCCGTGAGCTGATGACGGTATCAAACAAATATTTCTATGGCCCTCCCCTCTGGATTTATGATATTCTCTGATAATCATTAAACCGGTATTTTCTCCGGAAGCTCCTGAATTTGGTTGAACTGTAGTTGCAGCAAATCCGGTTATAATATTCAAATCATTTGTAAGATCTTTAATAAGCTCCAGATATCCTTCTGCCTGATCAGCAGGAACAAATGGATGTATATTTCCAAATTCAGGCCAGCTTAATGGCAACATTGCAGTAGCAGGATTTAATTTCATGGTACAGCTTCCCAACGAAATCATTGAACGGTTCAAAGCAATATCACGGTTTTCGAGACGTTTGATATATCTCATCATTTCGGTCTCACTATGATATAGATTGAAAACTTTTTGTTTAAGAAATTCACTTTTTCGTTTTAAAGTAATATCTTCAAATATCTGAATATCACTTACTCTATTCCATGTTTTATTATTGGCTTTTGCAAAAATTTCAATAATATCATTGATGTCCTCAATTGTGGTAACTTCATCAGTACTGAATCCAACAATTTTTTCGCCGGCAAGATTAAAATTAATTTTGTATTGATTTGAGATTGCCTGAATATCACAAGCCTTGATTCCATTCGGTAAAATAACTCTGATTGTATCGAAGAAATCTTTGTTTTCAATTGTATATCCAAGTTTTTCTAATTGTTTTGCAATAAATTTTGCAGTGGAATGAATATTTTTAGCTATTCTCTTTAGCCCTTGAGGACCGTGATAAACAGCATACATTCCAGCCATAGTAGCCAAGAGTGCCTGAGCAGTACAAATGTTTGAAGTAGCTTTTTCACGTTTAATATGTTGTTCTCTTGTCTGCAAAGCCATTCTTAGAGCCTTGTTTCCGAATTTATCAATACTAACTCCAATAATACGGCCGGGCATACTGCGTTTATATTTATCCGATGTAGCAAGAAAGGCCGCATGTGGTCCACCAAAGCCCATTGGAATTCCAAATCTTTGGGTAGAACCTACAGCTATATCTGCTCCCCATTCAGCCGGAGGTGTTAGTAAAACTAAGGACATAATATCTGTGACCGCAGTTACCAGTACTTCATTTTGATGAGCTGTTTCTGTGAATTTGGAGTAGTCTATTATTTTTCCGCTTGCTGTCGGATACTGAACAATTGCACCAAAAGTCTTCCCATCAAATTTATATTCTTCGAATTTTCCAACAACTACTTCAACATCAACAGCCTCGGCTCTGAGTTTTATAACATCCAAAGTTTGTGGAAAAATATCTTCGTCAACAAACAAAACATTACGGTTTTCCTTTACTGCCTGTCTAGACCTTGCATCAAGCATCATGCTCATTGCTTCTGCAGCAGCTGTAGCTTCGTCTAATAATGAACTGTTGGAAATCTCCATACCCGTCAATTCAGTAATAACAGTTTGAAAATTCAACAAGGCTTCTAAACGTCCCTGACTTATTTCGGCCTGATATGGAGTATAAGAAGTGTACCATCCCGGATTTTCAAAAATATTTCTTAATATTACCGATGGAGTATGCGTACGATAATAACCAAGACCTATAAAACTACGATAAATTTTATTTTTAGAACCTATTGCTTTAATTTTATTCAGGTATTCATATTCTGTCAAAGCAGGTTCTAATTGCAGTTTTTCTTTCAGCCTTATCTGTTTTGGGACAATCTGATCAACAAGTTCGTCAAGACTAGAGACGCCGCACTTCGATAGCATTTCGCCCAATTCTTCTTTTCTGGGACCAATATGCCTGCTGGAAAATTTTTCTTTTTTCATTTTGGATATTTTTTATTTGTTAACTTTAAAACATTTCATAAAAAGACCGTAAAAATATAAATTTGTTCAGAAAAAATTATATGCTAAATGTCAAGTTTTAAATTTTTCTTTCAAAAACACAAAAAAAACATTATTATCGCATTCTGAAAATTTAACAAAAAAAATTATGAAAAATTGTATGTTACTTTTGGCTTCTTTGATCGTATGTTCGTTATATAATAATATTTCCAGAGCTCAAACTCAGCTTTCGTTATTAAATGGGAAACAATATAATCTAAACAATTTTAGTCTTAATGAATCGCAAAAATACATAGAATTCACATATTTTAATAAAAGTGGTAAAATTAAAAAGAACTATGCTGATTTTACCGATATCTGGAGTATAAATATTAATGGGGTTGATAGTATTTTTTATCGTCAGTTAGAGCCTGAAGAATATAGTTTTGATGAAATGAGAAATTTGGTATTAGCCCGACAATTTGCAGTAAAAGAATATCATCCGTGGTGGGCATTACCTACAGGCTTCATTATTGGATGCGTACCGATGTTTATGCCTCTGGATCCTTTTTCAAAAATACTAATTCCTATTGCTTATGTTGGAGCAATGAATTTTGTTAAACCTTCAAAATCTTATATCCTGCACAGATATGATTTTGCAGCCGGAGACGAATTATTTTATTATGGGTATAGAGATACGGCACGAAAAAAAATATTTGCACGTAGCACCGCCGGAGTTGTAGGCGGGGTGTTTTTGGCAGGAATAGTTGTCGGAACACTTTCTCTTATTGATAAATAAAGTTTTATAGTCTTCCTTAAGTAAACAATAAAATCGTATTTGGGACGTTTAAATGTGTTTGGGAATGATTGATAGAATGAAATATTTAATAATTATATTATCGCTGACTATACTTTGCGTTAATGAAGTTTTTTCTCAAGAACGAAGACTTCGCAAAGCTGACGAAACATTCGAAGCCGAAGAATATTATCAGGCAATGAAAGAGTATTCGGCAATATTGAAAAAAATTGAAAATAAATCGCAACGCAACGAAATATATTTTAAGATAGGTGAATGTTTTTACATGATTGGCGATTACAAAAAAGCCAGATCAAACTATAGACGTGTTTCAAAAGATAAAGAATATGAATACTTTGTTAAGATTAGACTTGCAGAAATAGAAATTCAGGAAGGAAATTTTGATAAGGCCGTTGAACTTTATAAAGAGATACTTGAAACATACCCAAACGACAGTACGGCATTTAAAGGACTGGAATCTGCAAATCTTGCTGTGGAGTGGATGAATCGTCCTACAAGATATTATCATGAAAAAGCGAAACATTTAAACAGTAAAAGAAATGATTTTAGTCCAAGTGTTGACGAAAAATCAGGTTTTGACCATGTTTATTTTAGTTCAACAAGAGATGAGTCCAAAGGGAAAAAATTAAGCCGAATCACAGGAGATAAATTTTCTGATTTGTATGTAGTAAAATTTGAAAGAAACGGGAAATGGGGTAACGTAACCCCACTTGATTCATTAAATACTGAAATTGACGAAGGCACCCCGTGTATTTTTGATGATGGTAAAAAGTTTTACTTTACACGCTGTTCAGCTGAAAAAGGTAAAAAAGTAGGTTGTCAGATTTATGAAGCTCAAAAAGTTGATGGTGTTTGGATGAATCCCTCACGACTTGACTTTGTGCCTGACACAGTTTCCATCGGTCATCCGGCTGTTTCTCCGGATGGGAACACTATATTTTTCTCGGCTCGTATGCAAGGAGGATATGGAGGTGCAGATATCTGGTACGTGGAAAAAGAAGAAGGAGGTTGGTCGAAACCAAAAAATATGGGACCTGCCATTAACTCCAAAGGCGATGAATTATTCCCTTTCATGCGTGCTGACGGGACTCTTTACTATTCATCAACAAAGCATCCTACAATGGGAGGTCTTGACATATTTATTGCAATAAAAGACGAAAACGGAAAATGGACATCATACAACCCAGGACCTCCGTTCAACAGCAACGGAAATGACTTTGGAATATATGTTTATGCAAAAGAAGATAAAGGCTATTTCACCTCAGATCGTAAAGGAACTAAAGGAGAAGATATTTTTTGGTTTGAGAAAAAAAATCAAGTTCTTAAACTCACAGGAACAGTTCGGGATTTTGACAATTCAAAAATGCTAGATTCGTGTGTAGTTATGCTTTTCGGAAGTGACGGAACAAGCTTTAAAGATACTACATCAATTGCAGAAAAAGAGGGAAAATTTAATTTCAATCTCAAGCCAAATACAGATTATGTTTTTGTTGTTACTAAAAGCGGATACTTTAACGGTAAAGGAAGATTTTCAACTGTTAACGAAGAATTCGACAAAACTTTTGAGTATGAAATACTGCTTGAAAACTTAAATAAAACATTCGAAATTCCTAATATTGAATTTGAATTCGGGAAATGGGATTTAAACGAAAATTCCAAACGAACTCTAGACAGTATTGCGAGAATTTTATTCGAAAATCCAAATATTATTATTGAATTATCTGCTCATACCGACATGATTGGCAGCGAAGAGGCAAATATTGAATTGAGCCAGAAAAGAGCTAACTCTGTTATGGACTATATTAAATCGAAGGGTATTCCCGAAGGAAGACTTATAGCCAAAGGATATGGTAAGTCGAAACCAAAAATAATAACTAATTACGACCCGCGTTTCCCTTTTTTACCTGTTGGTACTGTATTAACCGAAGAATTTATTCTCAGCTTACCTCCCGAACAGCAGGTAGTTGCAAATCAGCAAAATCGTCGTGTAGAAATGAAAGTTATCGGTAATGATTACATTCCAAGCCTTGATTAATATGTTTTTTGTTAAAAAATATGTTCATAGTTTTTCATCAAGAGAGTTTTAATGAATGAATAATCGAATTAGTTTTACCTAAATTTTAATTACGTGGTACTAAACTATATCTGGATAGGATTTTTCATAATTGCTTTTGTCATTGCTCTGATAAAGCTGATATTTTTCGGAGATATTCAGGTATTCCCCGAAATAATGAACAGCACCTTCGATATGGCAAAACTGGGATTCGAATTATCACTCGGACTTACCGGGGTTATGACTCTCTGGCTTGGAATAATGAAAATCGGAGAAAAAGGTGGAGCTGTAAATTATTTATCAAAAGTTATTTCTCCTCTTTTCAACAAATTATTCCCCGACATTCCAAAAAATCATTCCGTACACGGTTCAATGGTTATGAATCTGGCTGCAAACATGCTCGGACTTGACAATGCCGCAACGCCTCTAGGATTAAAAGCAATGAATGAACTTCAGGAACTTAACACAAATAAAGATAGAGCCTCAAACTCAATGATAATGTTTTTGGTACTAAACACATCGGGATTAACAATTATTCCTATCAGCATTCTGGTTTATCGTGCTCAAATGGGAGCTGCAAACCCCACAGATGTTTTTCTGCCGATACTTCTAAGTACATTTTTCAGTACTCTGGCGGGAATAATAACTGTTTCCGTTTTTCAAAAAATAAATCTTTTTTGCAAAGAAATATTGCTATACCTCGGAGCCATAACTTTAGTAATAAGTTCAGTAATATACATTTTCACAACTATGCCTCAGGACACATTAAATATCGTCTCTACCCTAAGTGCAAATTTGATTCTATTTTCCATTATAATTACTTTTATAATATTAGCCCTGAGGAAGAGAATAAATGTTTACGAGACATTCATTGACGGAGCAAAGGAGGGCTTTGGAATAGCAGTAAAAATTATTCCGTATTTGATCGCAATTTTAGTTTCCATTGGTGTATTCAGAGCTTCGGGAGCAATGGAATCCTTAATTGAAGGCGTCAAATGGTTTTTTGCAGCTTTGCATTCAGATACATCATTTGTGGATGCTCTTCCGGTAGCATTTATGAAACCTCTTAGTGGGAGCGGAGCCAGAGGTTTAATGGTGGATATTATGAATACCTACGGAGTAGATTCATTTGCAGGAAGACTTGCTTGTACTTTTCAAGGTGCTACCGATACTACTTTTTATATTATTGCAGTATATTTTGGTTCTGTCGGAATTAAAAACACCAGGTATGCCGTAAGTGCCGGACTAATTGCCGACCTTGCCGGAATTATTGCTTCAATTTTTATTGCTTATTTATTTTTCGGTTAAAATTTTAAAATTATGATACCATTTTCGCCACCTAGAATTGATGAAAAAATTATTGCTGAAGTTGTTGATACTTTAAAATCCGGCTGGATAACTACCGGACCCAAAACTAAACTTTTTGAAAAAAAACTTGCTGAATATTCAGGAGCAAAAGCCGTATTGTGTTTAAATTCTGCCACTGCCGGACTTGAATTGATGCTCAGATGGTTTGGTGTTGGAAAAGGAGACGAAGTGATTGTGCCGGCTTATACTTATTGTGCTACCGCCAATGTTGTAATCCATTGCGGAGCAAAACCGGTTATGGTTGATGTTGATGAAAATACATTTAACATAAAAATTGAAAACCTGAAAAAAGTAATTTCAAAACGTACAAAAGTAATTATGCCGGTTGATATGGGAGGCTTCCCTTGTGATTACGACGCCATAAATGAATTAGTAAATGCTCCGGCAATTAAGAATCTTTTCACACCTAACAACCCGATTCAAAAAGAACTTGGTAGAATTATGGTATTATCAGATGCCGCCCATTCTTTAGGAGCTGTTTATAAAGGGCGTAAAACTGGTTCGCTCTGTGATGTTACAGTTTTTTCGTTTCATACCGTAAAAAATCTCACTACTGCCGAAGGTGGTGCAGTTGCATTAAACTTGCCGGAAAATTTCGACAACGAAGAACTTTATAAATTTCTGTGTGTGGCATCACTACATGGACAAAATAAAGATGCTCTGGCAAAATCAACTGGAAACTGGAAATATGATGTTATTACTGCCGGTCATAAAATGAACATGACCGATATACAAGCCTCTATCGGACTCGTAGAACTCGAACGATATGATAATGACACTTTAATTAAAAGAAAAAAAATCTTTGACTTTTACACTCATGCATTTTCAAACGATAAAAGATTTATCTGTCCGATTTACGAAACCAAAGACATTAAATCATCATATCACGTTTATTTGTTGAGAATAAATAATTGTACAGAAGAACAACGCGACGAAATCATACGGCGGATTACTTCAAAAGGAGTAGCAGTAAATGTTCACTTTCAACCATTGCCACTTTTATCTTTCTATAAAAATCTAGGCTATAAAATATCTGATTTTCCTACTGCTTACAAAAATTACAGTTGTGAGATAAGTTTGCCGGTATTCTATGATTTGACAGATGAAATGATGGAAACAGTTGTAAATGCAGTTAAAGAAAGTGTTTAATTATAAAAATTTCATAAGGAAAAATTTAGATAGTAATTACATAAATTGAGGTCATTATCACGAATATACGAATGGGTTAATTAAATTTTATTTATTAGTGTAATTTGTGGCTAATAAAACAAACGCTTATCAAAATCTAAAATAAATAAACGGATTAAATCCTGACGAAACAATTGAGGCAAGACTAATAACAAACAAAAGAAAAACTATCGTACTCATAACCAAATGCCGCTTCAATGTGTAATTATCGAAAAATACTTTTTCCATTATCTTTTCTCCGGGTTTAACAGACACAAAAAATGCAAAAATTGCAGCAACAATCATTATGGTAATAACTTCCGGGTCAACATACCCAATTCCTGAAAACTTAAATTCGAAAAGTTTCTTATAAAAAGAAAGAGCATATTTTAAAGTTTCGCTCCTGAAAAGTACCCAACCGAGAGAGGCAATAAAAAATGTTAAAATTATCCGTAAAACTTTACTTGTCTTTTCGAGTAACCTAACAAGAAACAATCTGTCTAAAATCAGGAATAATCCATGATATGCACCCCAAATTACAAAAGTCCAGTTTGCCCCATGCCAAAGACCCGACACAAGAAATACAAACCATAAATTAAAATATAATCTGAATTTTGTATTTACCCTATTGCCTCCGAGAGGAATATAAAGATAATCTCTCATCCAGCGTCCTAAGGTAATGTGCCAGCGACGCCAAAACTCTGTAATTGATTGAGAAACATAAGGACTATTAAAATTCTCAGGAAATTTGAATCCTATCATACGGCCAATACCGATTGCCATATCAGAATATCCCGAAAAATCAAAATATATTTGAAAAGTATATGCCATTAGTCCGAGCCAGGCTAATCCGGAATTCATAGTTTGTGGATCCATTGAAAAAATTCTATCTGCCTCAGCTCCTACAACATTTGCAATTAGAACCTTTTTTGCCAGACCAATAACAAAACGATAAAATCCAATAAGCTTATTATCAATATTTTCATACTTTTCTCTATCAACAAGTTGGTCGGCGATTTCACTGTATCGCACAATTGGCCCGGCAATTAATTGAGGAAATAATAGTATATACAAGCACAAATCTGTTAGTTTCTCAAGTGGTTGATATTTTCCTCGATAAACATCTATTGCATAAGTAAATTTCTGAAATGTAAAAAAAGATATTCCTATTGGTAGAACAAGTTTTGTAAAATGTACTGCTTTAAAGCCAATAGCCTGAAGAATGACATTAAAGTTCTCGACAAAAAAGTTGCTGTATTTAAAATATACTAAAAGCCCAATATTTAAAGCTACTGAAATACTGACCCATAATTTTTTATGTTTAGGGTTTTGTGATTTAAACATCTCCTTTACGATGTAAAAATCAGCAAATATTGAAGCTATAACTACAAATATAAATTTTGGAGCACCCCAAGCATAAAAGAAAATACTTGCAACAAGAGCAACATAATTTTTATATTTTTTATCTGCTAAATAGTAAAACAGCAAGAAAAAAGGGAAAAAATAAACTAAAAAAATCGTGCTGCTGAAAACCATAAGAAAATTTTTGGCAAAGATAATATTCTAATAGATAAATATAAACAGGTAACAAATATATTTATTACCTGTATTACCTGTTGGTCTTCAATAAAAAAGTATACATTATATTTTCACAACTTTTAGTGTTTCGAGATAATCATTGCAAAGATGCATTTCTACAGGTTTACCGTCAAATACGTAGTCTGAAATATATCCGGCAAATTCACGTGCAATTTCTTCGTAGTATTCATCCTGATCATAACCTTCTAAAACGACCATTCTAAATTGATATGTTTTGCCATCTTTTGTAAGTTGTACAGTTTTTGTACCTTCGGAATTATTAAATCCAGACTCCAATAAAAATTTTCCAAGATTTTCGGCATCTTCTTTTGTAACTTTATCGGTATAATATAATTCAATATTATCAAAAGTTAAAAGCTGACCGTAATTAATCATCTCTACAATTTTGAGAGTTTTAAGATTTTCGTCACACATATGTATTTCCACAGTTTTACCATTAAAAACCTCGTAAGAAATCTCATTAGCAACAATTCTAAAAAGAGACAAGTATTCGGGATCCTGATCAATGCCTTCTTTTACAACAACTCTAACTTGATAAATATCGCCGGATTTTAATAGTTGTACAGTTTTGGTTTCACCATCATCCCATCCATTATTTCTTAGGTAATTACCAAGTTTTTCAACTTCTTCAACAGAAAATCCTTTTTTATAATATATTTCAATGCTACCAAATTCTTTTTTCTTACCATATGGATTACAAGAAACGATGATTAATATTATAATACTGAAAAAAATAAATAAAAAATTTCTCTTTTTCATAATTTTTAAATTTTAGTTGTTAAACAAAATAATTCTCACTTTACGAAAATATTAAAATAAATTAAAAATTTTATAAATTTGAATTAAAATTTCGAACTTGATGAAATTATATAAAATAGCTATATTGCTACAATTAACATTTTACGGAATGGCTTTCTCACAAACTCTCGAAACTCAATTTAATGACATAGCCTCAAACCACGAAATGATTGGCGGCAGCCTAGTGGTTTTCTGCAAAGACGGGATTATTGAAAACTTATCTTATGGCAAAGCAGATTACAACAGAAACATCCCTGTTACAAATCAAACCAAATACAGAATTGCAAGTATTTCCAAAACGATTACAGCAATAGCAATAATGCAGCTTGTAGAACAAAATTTACTTTCACTCGACGATGATATAGGAAGTATTTTAAATTACGAAGTAAAAAATCCGAATTATCCAAACACAGCTATTAATGTCAGAATGTTGTTATCACACACTTCATCAATTATTGACGGATCAACTTACAGCAGTTTTATGCAGGCTACCGTTAATAACAATCCCATTCCTGACCTCAGCGAAATTATCAGCCCAGGCGGTAGTTATTACACAATCGGACAATTCACCAATACAGTTCCCGGAACATACTTTAATTATTCTAATCTAAATTATGTGATCCTTGGCACGATTGTCGAGAAAATCTCCGGACAGCGGTTCGATATTTATTGTAAACAAAATATCTGCGAGCCTTTAAATATTGATGCGTCGTTTAATGTTAATGACCTCACAGACATAAATCAATTAGCGGTTTTATATCGTAAAATTTATGGAGTCTGGACTCCTCAAGCTGATAATTTTCAAGGAATACAACCTGTCTTTACAAACCTCGAAGGATATATTCCTGGAACTAATGGCGGAAGATTTGCCCCTCAAGGTGGATTTCGTTGCTCTGCCGAAGATCTTGCAAAAATTTTCATTACACTGCTTAATAAAGGTTCATATAATGAAGTACGGATTCTATCAGAAGAAACTTGCAGCGAAATGTTTACAAGTCAATGGAACTACAATGGTACAAACGGGAATAATTATTACGGATTGTTCAGAAACTGGGGACTGGGAGTACATATTACAACTTCGACTTCGGGTGGGGATATTGTCTTAGCATCAAGCACTTCGATGTTTGGCCATCCTGGCGAAGCTTATGGTTTAGTGAGCGATGCTTATATTGATACTTTAAGGCAAATAGGTTTTATATTTATTACAAACGGGGTTGGCACAGGGTATCAAACTAATAATTATTCCGCTTTTTATACAGTTGAACAAGATGTTTTTGATGCAGTTGAAAATTTTTCGAATTTTTCTGTATGTAACACAATAGATTTAAACTTATCAACCAAAACCTACACCGAAATTTTTCCTAATCCTTTTGACCAAATACTTTTTATAATATCTGCAAATGTTGAAAAAATTAGAATTTACGATTTAACAGGCAAAATGATTTATGAAAATAATTCCCCTGAAAAATTTACTTCAATAGATACCCAAAACTTTAAACCGAGCTTTTATTTCATAGAAATTAAAACTAATAACACCAATCAAATAACGAAAATAGTAAAGCTCTAATTCTAAAAAAATTTTCGTAATAAATACATTAAAAAACTTAGCACAATAGAAATTAAAATCATACTGGTTATAGGAAAATAAAATTTAAAGTTTTCCTTTTCAACTTTTATATCTCCCGGAAGATTTCCAAACCAGCTGAATTTATCCCCAATAAAATACAGTAATAATCCTGCAATAATCAACACAATCCCGATAACTATCAGATATTTTCCGATGATACTCATAGTTCTAGGTTTGTTTAAAAAACTAACTGAACTCTAATAATTTGTTGTCCATTTTTCATGTTCCGGCATATACAAAAGCCATAGTAAATTCAAACTATAATAAGACTTAAGTATATAATCTCCTACTACCTTTTTAATTGGATGATAAGCTACTTCAAACAAAATTCTGGAATCAGAAAGTGGCATTCCCAGAGAGAATCCCAACGCAACATCAGGTTTTATGGCAACATCATCATTTATATAAATAAATTCTTCACCCGATCTTGAAAAAAAAGAGTATTTAGAAAAAAATTTATCCGAATGAAACTTCTTACCTAAATAAAAAGCAAATGAATTACATTTTGTTTTATCATTATTATAAAATATGTTTTTATAATCGAACCTATATTGCATTGATGTTGTTTGAGCATTAAAAAATGGTATGCTAAAATTTCCTAACCCTAGTATAATAAAACTGCTGTTGGTTAGAAAATTTTGTTGATACTGCAAGTCAAATCCCGGAACAAAACCACCGCAAAAATAAAAAAATTTCGATGACAAACTAACAAAAAAAGGATACTTGTTAGTTACCTCAACTTGAATATTCTGAGACGTAAAAATCAATAAACCAAAATAAAAATTCAAAAATAAAAATATTTTTTTCATAATAATTTTATAAAAAACAATTGAATAAAATCGTTGTAGTATTGTACAAAATTACATTATTTACGTTTATGTCAGATTAAAATTTTATATTTACAGTAAACCCAATTTCAAGAGATTTAAAAAATCTGACATAAAAGAGCTAACTTATGTACATTAAACTCATTATCAGTATGTTAGAAATTTAGTTAGATAGAATTAAGCATTTGCAAATACGAAATTAACCTAAAGACCGAAATATTTGGGCGTTGAGGCTCTCGAAACGCCCGTATGCTGATGTTTTCCCTAACAAAAAGTATTATTTCATTACATACCTTCATAATTAATACCAATATAAACAAAATTAAGATAATACGCATCAATGATATATAATCAGGCAAACATTTATTAATACTCTAAAACCACGTAATTAAAAAAGAATAAGGTTTTTAAGCAATATCATCTCTACTTCACAACAACAAACTTTTTATTTATTGTAAAATGGCTACAAGATATTTGAATTGTGTAAACTCCGGGATTTAATGAATTTAGTTTTATCGAATTGTCGGAATATTTATCATTAAAAATAATTTTTCCACTTATGTCTATAATTTTGAAAATTGCATTGTCGAGATTTTTATTTGATTTAATAGTAACATATTCTCTTTCTCTTGCCGGATTTGGATAAATTTCGATGAAATAATCCTGATTCTGGTTGATGTTATCGCAAATATAAACAGGAATATTTAATTCATAAAATTCTGAAATACAGTCATAGCTTGAGATATGCCAATCGTAAAAATAGTAATAATATTGAGTTGGATATGAAGAGGCTGAACTGTATTTAATGGAAACTACATCTGCAATTTGATACGGATAACTTAGACTTGCTGATTGATCTGATCTAAAGAGATAAGGCGTTCCGAGTCCGGCAAGTTGTAAATTATTTGCAACCGGCACATTAAACCCAAGACTGATGTATGAAACTCCGGCAGGACAATAAACATCTCGTACATCAATTATCTCCTGATTTGAATTACGAAGAGCGATAGTTCGGTTTCCTGCATATTGAGCATTGACAAGTACAGAATCCAAAATAAAAGGCTGATAAGCATCAAAAACAAGGTAATGAATGTATGAAGGATTACCAAAAAAACTACCTCCGCTGGTTAAATTTGTTTCGCCAACGGAAAATGTTTCTCCATGAATAAATTCACGCAAGTAATATTTTATAATTGGAGTTTCCCATATATCTGGAGCGGGATGTTCCATAAAGTTCCCGGAAAAGAATTCCTGTTCATCTTCAGGACTATTATACCAAAAAATAGTGCCTCCTGAAGATTGCAATTCAATTGAAAAAGGCTCCCCATCACAGGCTTCGATAGGATTTTGTTGTGGGAATTCAAGCAAATTAACAGTAATGAAATTGTTTTTAGTTAATGTATTTTGTCCGTACTGATTAGAAACAGTAAGGCTAACGTTGTAAGTTCCGTTTTGTATATAAGTATGAATAGGATTTTGTTCTGATGATGTATTTCCATCACCGAAATCCCATAGCCATTGTTGAGGATTATTAATAGAATTATCATTAAATTGTACAACGCCTAAGCATGTATTTAGAGGTTGAGCAGAAAAATATGGAGTTGGGGGGTTCTCGCTTCCGATACAATCAAATTGAATTTTGAAACCTTGCAAAGCCAATCCGGCATCACTGTAAAATCTAATAGTAATAGCATTACCGGAACTTGTAATAATACCCGGATTTCCTGTTGTATTACAATAATAAGTGTCATTAATCAAAGGGGCGGAAATTGACGTACCGTCATAAAAAGCAATATAATCATAATCGCAGTAAGAACCGCTACCAGGTTCGATATCAAATTCAAGTATATTAAGTTGAATTTGATTTCCGTCAGGAGCAATGATAGTAATACTTCCATCAGTGTTGTCATAATAGTTTTGAGTAGGACCTCCTGCATCGTAAATAATTCCGGTACAGCCTTCAACAATTTGATTTCCTGATTGAGGCATCAAGTAAAAACATGGTATTGAAGGATCGATAAAGACAAAATTTTCCTTAACCATCTGTTGAGTACCGCAAGATCCGGAAACTGTGAGAGTAACGGTAAAACTTCCGAAACTTGTGTACATATGAGCGGGATTTATTTCGGTTGAGGTAGCTCCATCGCCAAAGTCCCACAAGAAACTATCGCCATTATAGCTTTGATTAATAAATTGCACCACAAAAGGAGGCTGACAGGCTTCAGTTACATTGGCGTTAAAATCGGCGTGAACAATATTTTCATAAGGAGAGGCTACTCCTATAGCATAAAAAGCGTTGCCCACAGCTTCCACTTCAGGAGAACATGCGCCATAAAGGTCAGCAGCAGCCTGCATACCATAGAACCAGGCGTCGTTGTAGTTTGAATTTGGAGTGAGATAAACCGTTTGCATGCGGAACATAATATTTTCGGCTTTCAAAATACCTATCGCAGACACCGAATAAGAATTCCCGTGATCGTTTGTTCCGGTTCCTCCTTCGCTAAGCAAGTAAAACAAGTATGCCATAGGTCCGTTATTGGTATGTACGCCTCCATAATCCTGAGTTCCTGAATACCAATATTGCCCAAGATATGTGTCAGGTTTGTTGTAAACTTTGGGATTAGACAATGATCTTATAACAATACCAATATCTTCACCAATAGTCCAATCAGCAAATTCTTGAACGGCAAAAAATTCTATTGCAGTTCCAAAAATATCAGAAAATGCCTCATTAAGAGCTCCGGATTCGTTAATATAGTTTAGATTACTTGTATATGTTGTTAACCCATGACTAATTTCATGTCCGCAAATATCTATTGTAGTTAAAGGCGTGATACTTTGATCAGGATTTCCATCCCCGTATGTCATATATTGACCATTCCAAAACGCATTTACATTTGAACTCATTCCATAATCAATAAGATTAAAATGAACGAACGACCAAAGACGATACCCGTTCCCGTCAATACTATTTCTGCCATGGCGATTTAGAAAATAATCATAAGTTGACATTGTAGCAAAATGAGCATCTGGAGCATATTGGTCAAGTTGAGGATTTTCATTATTCCAGTAATTATCATCATCGTAAAATTCCACTGCACTTGCCCAGCTGCTTGTATTCTGACAATTTAGTGTTCGTATCCCCTGCCCTCTTGTTCTATCGTCAAGCACATAGTTGCTACCTGTGAACCATGTGTTTATTTGTCTTGTCCCGCTATATTGTGTTTCTGCTGTTCCTATTGCATTTGAATTATACAAAGTAACAATTGAAAAGAGTACTTTTCCACTTTGTGCATCTACATAGACATTTTGTCTTGACAAAGGATAACGAGCATAAACATCAAATTTATAAGCTGCCCTGAATTCAGAATTTTTAAACTCAATATTAGAAGGAACGATTACTTTTTCGGCCTTAGGAAAATAAGTAGCTTGATCATTTTCAGTAAAAATTTTCAAAAAGTTTTCTTCTTCGGCAGATTCCCACATATATTGGTCAGCACCTACATAACTCAAAGCCGATTGTAAAGCCGTTTCTTCAGAAATATTAAATTGAGAATTGCAATCAATTTTATCAATTACATCTCCATTAAATGCAACTATTCTACCATTTTTCGAATGGATATGCAATCTGGAAAATTCAACCGGATATCCTGCAAAAGTCTGATAATATCTGTATGTAATTTCAACCTCATTATTTTTCTGTTCCTGATATTTAATATAACCAATCTTATCATCATTCGAGATTGACTTTATTAGATTCAAAACTTTATTTTCGGATAAATTGACATTGTCTGAAAATTTCACAAAATCCGGAATCTTGGAATAATCTTTCATTCTGAGTATTTGAGCATAGGGGAACAGCTGAGAGGCTTTTTCTCCATAATAAATCTGAGAATAAGATAATACTACACCAAAAACAAATACAAATAATAAAAGAATCTTTTTCATAAAATAACTCTGTAGAAAATGAATAATATTTTTTTTGCAAGATAATTAAAATTTCAAAATGATGCACATAAATTAACGTATTCCGGCTTTTCTTAGAGCATCTCGATATTTTTTTGCATTTATTTCGTGTTGAGCAAGAGTAACAGCAAATTCATGATAACCGGAAAAGTCTGCTTTAGCACAAAAATAGAGGTAATTATGTTTTTCGTAATTAAGCACTGCATCTATTGAAGAAATTGACGGAATATTTATTGGTCCTGGTGGTAATCCAGGATATTTATATGTATTATAAGGGGAATCTATCTCAAGATGACGGTTTAAAACCCTCCTAATAGAAAAATCACCTACAGCAAAAATTACTGTTGGATCAGCCTGAAGCAGCATTCCTTTATTCAATCTGTTAATATAAACTCCTGCAACACGTGCTTTTTCTTCATTTTTCTGAGTTTCTGCTTCAACTATAGAGGCCAGCACTGAAACTTCAACAGGTGTGAAACCTATTTTTGAAGCCTTACGTTTGCGTTCATCATTCCAGAATTTTTGATATTCCTCATACAACCTTTCAATCAATTTTTCGGGTGTAATTGTCCAATAAACCTGATATGTATTTGGAATAAACATTGCCATAAATGTCTGAAGGTTGAACCCGTATTTCTCAGCAGTTTGAGGATTATTTAAATATTCCGCAATTACTGCTGAATCTGCTTCAATATATAATGCTAACTTTCCAGCAAGTAGTTCGAAACTCCTTAGTGAAATAAAACTCAAATTTACCGGAGTTTGCTTACCGCTACGCAAAAGATTTACCAACTCATTGTTCGACATCCCATCATACAACTCATACCTACCAGCTTTAACTGAGTTGATATATTTCTTTTTTTCAGCAACAAAACGAAATGAATTTATATCGTCAACAAAATTATTCTCTTTCAAAATTCTGCAAACATCTTCAAAATCTGAACCTGTAGGTATATACAAAAATTCTTTGGATTTATCCAGCTTAATGTTTGGTTTAAAAATATAATTATAATATTTCATTCCCAGAAGTCCTCCTAAAATCAGGATAACTAAAAAAAACACCAGCATTATAGGAATAATCTTTTTATCTTTAGCCATCAGTAATCTTTTTAATGGCAAATTTATATTTTTATTCGAAATAAATAAATTTCGGCAAACTAATTTAATAACGAAACTGCCATTCTTTTAGGTAATATAGTTTTGAAGTTTTCCACTTACGTTTTGTTGGAAAGGCATACTCTAATGAAGTATATCTTGTAACAAAATCAGCATAGAACTCTTCTACCAATGTGTAAAAAGGCCAAATGTTCTTTTGTATCAGATATTTTTTTGTAAAAGGCTCAAAACTCTGTGTTATAAAACCTAAAAAATAATTACAATACATCGCAATATATTTTGTTGCCACCCCCTTTAATCTTTTATTTATCCAGGTTTTAAACATTTGATTCTGAATTTTGAAAGTTCGTATTTTACTATTATTTATTTTACTTTCAAAATTAATAAAATTCGTATTCCTATTCGTTGAAAATTTTTTAAAACACTCCATATCAGGACAAGTAATTGCTTTTATCTTCTTCATTTTTTTAGCGAATAATCTTTGAAAATGTTGCTTTTCTAAACTACCAACATTTGATAACTTCATCTCTCCGCGAACATTGTCTTTTACAGATAAAATTCTGGTCTTAAAATTATCATCACATAAAAATATTGGGTCATTCCCTGTTTTGCGACTGTTCGGAATACCTTTCCTTCCTTTCTGATTAAACAAAAACCACAAATCTTGCATAAATATTTCACCAAGAAAGTTTTTATCATTCAAAGGAATAGACATTAGAATTTTATGCCTCCAGTCAAAAGCTGTCAATGGAGCAATTTCAAAACGTTTACACATTTTTTTTAAACTTACCATTCCTTCTCTTTGAATGAAATTAGCATAACTTAAAAACAAATCTTTTTTATGAATGTAATGCAAACTTGTTCCTGTGCTTGGTAAAAATGTTCTCCTGCAGTTTTTACATTTATAGCGAACAGTAAATTTATACTTACCATGCTTCACAAATTCTAGACTCCCGCACCATGGACAATGTTTTACATTAATCACTTTTTGATAAATGTTAAGCAACTCTTTGGATACATTGTTTGACATAAAAGAAATATTTGGTGCAAAAATAATAAAAATCCACATAATTTTGTATTACAGAAAAAATTTATTTATAAAAAAATATAATTCTTTTATTATTGCACTGGTAATCTTTATGCTATGCTATTTATTAAACATCACATAACATATCGCTCAAAAAAATTTTTTACTATAAGTTTTTTATTTTTATCTAAATTTTTTCGTTTCTTATTATCCACGGGCTTAATTTTATTTATTATAATACTTGTATTCTCTTGCGATAATGATTCCTCCCGATGTTTCAAATCAAATGGAGAAGTCAAAACAGTTAAGTATGATTTGGAATACTTTAATAAAGTAAAAATTTACAGTGATTTTGAAATTGTTTTCGAAAACTCTCCTTTTTATTCAATTACTATTACTACAGGAAAAAACTTATTACCTTTTATTGATTATTATATTGAAAATTCCGTTTTAATACTAAGAGATAGAAATAGTTGTGATTTTCTAAGAAAATATTTAAAAACTAAGTTAATAATTTCCGCACCAAAACTTTCACAAATTGACATAATGGAAACTTGTGATTTAATTAGCTATGATACATTATATTTTGACAGGTTATTAATTGATAATTATGCAGGAATTTTAAAAACTGATTTACTGCTTTTTGGAGACAGTTTATATTTTCGTTGTCATGCAAGTACTGGAGATTATAGGATAAGAGGCGGCTCCAAGTTTGCATATTTTTATAATCGTGGTTCCGGTTATTTACGTGCAAGAGCGTTTATTGCTGATTACATTCATGCTGTGCATTATTCACTCGGAGATTCAGAAGTTAATGCAAACGATGCTTTAAAAATTGAATTTATTGATTACGGAAGAATTTTATCCTTTTCCGACAAGTGTCCTTTGATAATAACAGATAGAAATTGGGGCGATAAATTTGAAAATTTAGGTTGTCCCCAATAAAGTAGTTTTTTATTCATCATACTTTCGAACGATAAAAACATCATAATCCCCAAGATAATTAAACCCATATTTTTGATAAAGTTTACGAGCAACTAAATTTTCTTTGTGTACTTCAAGTTTTATTTGCAATCCTGATTTACGAGCGAAGTCCATTGTTTTTTCCATTAAAAGATGGCTTAATCCTTTTCCTTGATATTGAGGATGGATTCCGAAATGATGTAAATACAGTCTTCGTTTATCATTAGTAATCCAGGACGTCCCGATTATTTTACCGGATAGTTTTTCGGTTAAAACAAACAAAGCTCCCCCATTATTAATAGTATTTTTAATTACTTCAAGGTTATCTCCTCTATGAGCTCCTCCCATATCTGTTGCATTCCAAACTTCTAAAACGCCGCTATAATCAGATTCGTAAAAATCTCTGACAAAATACAATTCGCTTGACATAGTAACCAGTTTTTTAATAATTTTCTAATCTTTTTACATAATCCAAAAACAAATTCAAACTACGATATTTAGCATAATCAAATTTAAAATCAACACATTCTGAATAATAGTAATTTAGGTCTATGTATGGATAGTCTTTTTGGTAAAATTTTACAACTTGTGATAAATTATCAATACCATTTTTAAAAATATTGTTTAAATTATCAATTAAAGTTTGAGGCACTGAATTAAGAGCAACCCATACCGCAAAAACTGCAGGCAATCCGGTTAAATTATTCCATTCTTTGGCTAAATCTATTGCATATTTATAGTTCTTTCTGATTTTCATGGCTCTGTCACCAATAACGACTCCTCCTGTTTCATTGATGATGTTTTGTTCATAGCCATTTTGAGTATGAAGAAAATTCAAATCTTTTTTCCACATAAATTGATTTAATATTTTAATTAATAGAACAGATGTTTTGGATTGATAATCCAGTAATATTGTATTTAGCTCATTTATAGGCTTTTGACTTAACAACAAAACCGACTCAACTTTATTTTTTGCAGCAATACAATAATCAGAAAAAATTCTAAAATCATCAAGTTCTATTAATGCTCCAACAGGAACAAGACTAATTTGGGAATTTTTATTGTTAATTAATTCAAAACACTTTGATGGATAGCAAAATTCCAAATCAAAATAACTCTTACTTAATTTAGAGTTTTCCAGAGAATATCTAAAAGGCAAAGTATTTGAATAAGATACTAAAGAAACCTTAAACATTATTCAAAATTTTTGTCAAAATTAATTTATTTTTTTGATTATTTTCTTTTGAATTTTTGATTCCTTTTTTCAATTTTACAACACATTTAAATTTTAATTTTTTACAGTAAAAAGAATTTTATTATATAATTTCACTATTTTTTCACATAAATTTAATAAAAAATTATTCTTTTATTTTATTACTTTTTTTTATTTATTGTTTGAAGTTCAAACTTTTTCAATATATTTACAGAGCCAAATTAAGCGAGGTTTGAAAATGAAAAAAAATTTAGTTTTATTAGTTATATTTTTATATTGTTTTAGCAGTTTAAAATCACAATACAGCACAACCGGTACAGATTTTTGGTTAGCTTTCATGCAAAATTTCGATGATCCTGCTAATACAATATTGTATATCACCTCAGACGTTGCATCGTCAGGAACTGTTTCAATACCAGGATCTGGATGGAGTACAAATTTCAGTGTAGCGGCAAATGGTACAGCTACTGTAACAATTCCGGATACCCAAGATGCAGCTATTTCTACCAATAATTCAGTAGTGAATAAAGCCGTTAGGGTTACTTCCAATAATGCTGTAGCTGTATATGCAGCAAATCAAAGAACAGCTTCTTCGGATGCAACCTTAGTATTACCCGTTCACGCTTTAGGTGATACTTATAGAATTATGGCTTACAATTCATTTTCAAGTGATCAGCCAAGTATGTTTGCTGTTGTTGGAATTCAAAATAACACTTCAATTGAAATAATTCCAACTGCAGCCGTGCAAGGAGGTTCTGGGGCAAATGTACCATTTACTATAACATTAAATCAAGGACAGGTATATTTAGTAAAAAGCACCGGAGATTTAACGGGAACAATTGTAAGAGCAACTACTACTGGTCAATGTAATGATTTTGCTGTTTTTGCTGGCAATAGATGCGCTAAAGTTCCTACTTCATGCGATTACTGCGACCATTTGTACGAACAAATGATACCTATTAAGGCTTGGGGAAAACAATACGTTACTGTTCCTCTTATGACACGTAACGGCGACGTTTACAGAATTTTAGTTTCAGAAAACAACACACAAGTGAGTATAAATAATGGAGCTCCAATAAATTTAAATGCCGGTCAATTTTACGAAACTATGCAAACCGGAGCTTGTTTTATTTCAGCAAATAATCCTATTTGTGTAGCTCAGTACAGTAGAGGCACAAGTTGTGACGGAGTAACTTCTGACCCATTCATGATAATACTTTCTCCTATAGAGCAAACCCTTAATTACATTGTATTTCAAGCATTTAACACTACTGCAATTAATCAATTTTATACTAATATTGTTACTGAAACAGCTTTTACAAATCAGGTGCAATTAAACGGTGCAGCAATTACCGGTTGGCAAACTTTACCTTCAAACACTCAATACTCATACGTCAGAAAAAATATTCCGCAAGGGAGTCATGTTTTGACTTCACCTCAGGGTGTTTTGGCATCCGTTTATGGTTTTGGGAATGTAGAATCTTACGGGTACCTTGCCGGGGCTAACATTCAACCACTATACGTTAGTTTCGATATTATTATTGACGGTAACCCAATACCTTATGATGTTTTTCAAGACACTTTAAATTGCGAACAATCAGCAAACGGAGTAGGATTTTCAACTTCAGGATCAAACATAACCAATATCTGGTTTGACTTTGGAGATGGTAATACTGCTTCGGGGACTAATGTTTTTCACACGTATCAAAATCCGGGAGTTTATACTGTAACAATGCATTTTAGAAGAGTTGGCAGTTGCGTGGATGAAACTTTATCTATGCAAGTCCCTATTTCAAACTCTTTACCTCCATTTGATTTTATTAACGACACCATAGTTTGTAATGGTAGTCCATTTGTAATTAATCCTAATGTCAGCGGTGTAAATTTCTTATGGCAAAATGGTAGCACTGCCCCCACTCTTACAGCAAATGCAACTGGAACATATTCTCTGACAATTTCTGACAACTACGGATGTTCTGCAAGCAGATCGGCTTTTGTTAAATTTGTAAATTTAAGCGTAAATATTTCTGCTCAAGAAATAACCTGTTCAGGAGTAAATGATGGAGGACTAACAGCGTATCCGGTTGGAGGAGATCCTGCATACGCATATCACTGGAATACAACCCCACCTTCTTTTGCACAGACAATAACTAATTTAGGTGTTGGCACTTATAATGTAACTGTAACAGACGGTAACGGCTGCACAACATCAAGCAGTTATTCACTTACAATGCCTCCTGCTTTAAATGTTACAGTCAGTTCAACAACATCTCCATTATGTTTTGGACAGAACAATGGTTCTGCAGTACTATCTGTAAATGGAGGCACTGCCCCATTCATTGTTAATTGGAATAAACCAGGAGTAAGTGGATTAAATCCATCGAATTTGGGACCGGGAACTTATACATTTACTGTAACCGACGCGAATGGTTGTTATGGTACTGGTAACTTCACAATTTCTGAACCTGCAGAGTTAACTTATCAAACGTCTCAATTAAACGCGGCTTGCTATGGACAACCTATCAGTGCTACGGTAACCCCAATTGGAGGAACTCCTCCGATTACCATAACTTGGCAGGATGGATCTACCTCATTCACTAATACAAACATCCCAGCTAATACTAATTTTGGATTTACAATTACAGATTCTCACAATTGCAGTAAAACCGGAAGTGTTTATCTTCTTTCTCCTCCCGAATTGACTATGATAAGTACATATTCAAACATAAGATGTAAAGGAGAAAATAATGGGTCTATTTCTATCACTGTAAATGGTGGAATTCCCCCTTATTCCGCACTGTGGAATACGGGACATACAGGGTTAAGCTATAACAATCTTTCCCCAGGAGACTATTATGTAACAGTAATTGATCATAATTCATGTACATTGGCATCACATTTTAATATTCGTGAAGCATCTCAATATTTAAGATTAAACGTTACAACTCGAAATGTTACTTGTTCGGGATACAAAGACGGGGCAATATTATTATTAGCTTCTGGTGGCGTGTCACCTTATACATATTCAATAACTGATGGCATAAATACTTTTAATGGGCAATCTAATAATGGGGTTCCCGCAGGAGAATTTATTGCTTCGGTAACGGATAATTATGGATGTACTGTTGACACTACTGTAATAATCTCAGAACCTGCACCTTTAACCGCACTTGTTGGATATCTTGATCCAAGTTGTATGGGTAATAACGATGGGCTAATAAGAGTTTATCCAAGTGGTGGTACTGAACCATATATATTTATCATTGGCGGCTATGTAATTGACGAAGGATTATTAGCAGGTTTGTATCAGGGAGAATATACTATTATAGTTAAAGACTCCAGCAATTGTGAATTTAATTACGGAAAAGTTGAGTTAGTAGATCCGTTTATTGAGTGCATAAAAATTCCAAATGCTTTCACACCCAATAGTGATGGAATAAACGACACCTGGATAATTGAAGGATTGGAAATTTTCCCAGGATATATTCTTTATGTTTATAACCGCTGGGGGCAATTACTTTACCGCGGTGAGGAAGGTGATGAACCATGGGATGGAAAATACGATGGAAAAGCATTACCTGCAGGTTCATACGTTTATGTGCTTGATTTACGAAATGGTATGAAAGTTTATAAAGGAGTTGTTACTATTGTTTACTAATATTCAGGATTTTTATCCAACTCAATCGAAAAATAAAAATTATTTTTCTCTCGATTATGTATCTATATTGGAAATAATTTGCTAATAAATAGACTTTATATCTAAAACAATTTAAAATTCATTAATAAATATTTTTTATTTTTGTCAAAAATTATGTTTTTATTTAATTCAATGAAAAACACATCTAATTTTATTTTAATTGCAGGTCCATGCGTTGTTGAAAACGAAGAAATTACTTTTCAAACAGCTGAGACTTTAAAAAATATTTGTAAGAATTTTAATATAGATTTTATTTTTAAGGCTTCATACCGTAAAGCAAACAGAAGTAGCATAATCTCTTTCACAGGGTTGGGTGACAAGATTGCTATCAATATTTTGAAAAAAGTAAAAGAAAAGTTAGATCTGCCAATTTGTACCGATATTCATAGTGATAAGGAAGCAGAATTTGCATCAGAAGTTGCTGATATACTCCAAATTCCGGCATTTTTATGCAGACAAACCGAATTACTTATTGCAGCAGGCAAAACAGGAAAAATTATTAACATAAAAAAGGGACAATTTCTATCAGCCGAATCAATGAAGTTTGCTGCTGAAAAAGTTAAATCAACTGGCAATAATAACATTATATTAACAGAAAGAGGAACATTTTTCGGATATCAGGATTTAGTTATTGACTTTCGGAATATTCCTCGAATGAAATCATTTGGTTATCCGGTTTTACTTGATGTTACTCACAGCTTACAGCAACCAAACCAGATATCAGGAGTTACGGGAGGACAGCCAGATATGATTGAATACATGGCTAAAGCTGGTATTGCAGCAGGTGCCGACGGACTTTTTATAGAAACTCATCCTGACCCTTCCAAAGCTTTATCCGATGGCGCTAATATGCTAAAATTGGATTTGTTTAAAGACTTAATTGAAAAAGTTTTGAAGATTAAGAATGCATTATAAAAAATTTATTCATTACTTTTTCAAAACAAAATGAAAAGGGAGTAAATCTTTTATCGAAGTAAAAATCAGAACTTTATCTTTAGAGGCAAGAATTATTTTAATATTATTACCGAATCTAAATTCTGTTTCGGCAATTACTTGTCTACACGAACCACATGGAGTAATTACATCTTTAGAAACATTACCAAGCTGATCTAAAACTGTAATTGCAATTTCTGTAACGGGCAAATCTGGGAAATTCGCATTTGCAAAAAACAAAGCTACTCTTTCCGCACACAAACCTGAAGGATATGCAGCATTTTCTTGATTATTCCCCTCGATTATTATCCCATTTTGCAACCTTACAGCTGCACCTACTTTAAAATTTGAGTACGGAGCATAAGCCTTGCTTGCTGAATTAATTGCGTGCTGAATCAATTCCTTCTCGTCCTTAGAGATATTTTCTAAACTCAACTCTTTATATTTTATAATATGTTCTTTCACAGTATCCACATTTTTTGCAAAGATACATAAAAACTTAATTACTACTAAGTTAAAAATTTCTTTACAATATCATAGAAGACAAAGTAAATAAAATCTACTTTTTAGATTCGAAAAATTCAATTGAATTTATATCTTTATTTTAAAAGTTTTAATCAAAATTATATCTTTGCAAAAAAAAATGTTTGAATCTTTACAAGCAATGGATAGTGCAAGCCTAAACTTTTCGCAAGGTGGCTTGTTTGTATTAAACATTACTATCGGAATTATAATGTTTGGTGTGGCGTTAGAAATAAAAATGTCTCATTTTAAAGAACTTTTAAAAAAACCTATACCTATCATAGTAGGTATTTTATCTCAATTTGTTGTTTTACCTTTGATTACTTTTTTATTAATAATTGCTTTCTGGGATAACATTACTGTTGGTGTTGCCATGGGGATGATACTTGTAGCTGCATGTCCTGGTGGCAATGTTTCAAATTTTATTTCAACGCTTGCAAAAGGAAACGCGGCTCTTTCAGTTACTCTCACTGCAATAGCAACAATGATGGCAATTTTTTTTACTCCTTTAAATTTTTATTTCTGGGGGAAACTCTACAATGATATTGGTCCCTGGAGTAACAATGAATTACTTCGAGAGTTAGTGATTGATCCAGTGGAGATGTTTAAAACTGTTGTTATTCTTCTTGGAATTCCTATTTTATTAGGAATGTTAACAAATCAATTTTTGCCGAGATTTACCGAAAAAATCAAGAAGCCCATAAAAATTTTCTCTATCATATTTTTTATGGGAATGGTAGTTATAATGTTTGCAAACAACTACAATTATTTTATTAAATACATTTACTGGATATTTTTAATTGTTTTAATACATAACGGGATGGCATTTTTTTCGGGATGGAGTTTTGCTAAAATTTTCAGACTTAATTCCCAAAACTGCAGAACTATTTCAATCGAAACAGGGATACAGAATAGTGGTTTAGGACTTGTTCTTTTATTTAACCCAAAAATTTTTCCTCAAGATTTGGCTCTAGGCGGAATGATGATTGTTACTGCGTGGTGGGGAATCTGGCATATAATTTCAGGTCTAACAATAGCTTCTATATGGAAAAACAAATAGATTTGAATAAATATAGACACTTATACAAGTTTTCATGGACTTGGAAAATTCTGAGTTATTATGTAATCTTTTTGCACAAGCTTTTTTATAAAAATATTATTGTAGAAGGACTCGAAAATATACCTAAAGATGGTCCGTTAATTTTTGCTCCTAATCATCAAAATGCATTGATGGATCCTTTGGCTGTTTTGTTTACCTGCAATAGGCAAATTGTTTTTATGGCTAGGGCAGATGTTTTTAAAAATAAGTTCATTGCTTCAATTTTACACTTTCTAAAAATAATCCCTGTTTTTAGAATTAGGGACGGAAAAGAGAATCTCGCCAACAATGATATTACTTTTAACATAGCTGTTAAGGTGCTCGAAAGCAAACAAAATGTTGGAATTTTTCCCGAAGCCAAACATACAAACAAACGCAGATTACTCGATTTAAAAAAAGGAATTCCAAGATTAGCATTTTTGGCAGAAGAAAAAAACAACTTTGAATTAGAGATAAAAATTATTCCTGTTGGCATTTACTATAGCAACTATAATAAAATGCGTGGTGTTTTACATGTACGTTACGGAAATCCAATTAAAGTTTCGGATTTAAAAAATGAATATTTGAATACCCCCCAAAAAGCATATTTAACTCTTAGAGACAGAATAGAAGAAGAATTAAGGCCATTGATGATTGACATCAGAAGTCTCGAATTATATGATATGTATGAAAGCCTTAGAACTTTTAATGTTAAAAACTTAATTAGAAAATTCAAATTCGGAAAAATCAATCAATTAAATAAATTCAAAGCAGATAAAATAACTATTAAAGCTTTGGAAACCTATGAAAAAGAATATCCCGAAAAAATGTTGGAGATAAAAAATCTTCTTGACAAATACGAACTTTTAAAATCTAAGTATAAAATAAGTAATCAATCCGTTGAGAAACCTAAATTAAGTTTATTCAGGATGGGGCTTAACACTTTAATTATGCTTGTTTGCTTGCCTTTCTTTATTTATGGACTAATTAACAACTTGTTTGTTTATTTCATTCCTCAATTTTTGGTTAAGAAAATTAAAGATAAGCAATTTCATTCCAGCGTTAAATTTGTTTGGGCTGTTTTTGTAATTCCTGTTTTTTATATTCTACAAACTTTAATTTTTGGAATTTTCAGTAATAATATCTGGCTTACTCTCTCCTATTTCATTTCTTTACCACTATCGGGACTTTTAGCCAGAGTAATTTTGGAGTGGTACGATACTTTTATCCAAGATTGGAGAGTTTTATTACTTCGAAAATTCAATCCCAATGATTATGAAACCATTAAACAAATACATAAAAATCTCGAACTTGAACTTGATTTAATTATAAATCATTGGAACAGAAGTTAGGGAGTATTTAATTAAAAATTTTAAGTATTGTTTTGAAGATAATTTTCAAATCAGTAATCGTGCTTTTTTCTCTTATATATTTTAAATTAAGTTCCAGTTTAGCAGGCATTATTTCCTTGATATAAGTTTGTTCAGGATTTTTAGATTTTGCTAGGATATCGTTTTCGTTTCTATATTCAATTGAAGCATAATCTGTAATCCCTGGTCGCACTGACAATACTTTCTTCTGTTCGTCATTATACATTTCGACGTATTTTCTGACTTCAGGTCTCGGACCTACAAAACTCATATCTCCAATAAATACATTAAATAATTGAGGCAATTCATCGAGTTTATATTTTCGCAAAAAATATCCGGGTTTTGTAATTCTGTTATCTCTCGAACCCACTGTTAATAAGCCTTTCTTATCTGAATCAGGATACATTGTTCGAAATTTGAATATTTTAAAATCTTTATTATTTTTTCCGACTCTTGTTTGTCTGTAGAAAATTCCACCTTTTGAATCAAACAATATAATTAATGATATTAGTATGAAAATCGGCAATAAAATTATTATACCTATAAAAGAAAAAACAATATCAAAAATTCTTTTCATACAATAAATTTTTCAGCAAAACTAATCAAAACAAATGATTATTTTTTTGAAATCACATTAAACTTTTTAGTTATACTATTCCCTTTATCATCAACAAGTGTCAAAAGATATTCTCCTTTTTCAAGTATAAAAGTTTTTTCGTGAAATTCTTTGGTGGAACCCTGATATTTTTCATTAATATACCAATAAATTTCAGCATCAGGATTTTTATGTACAGCTTTAAAAACAACCGGAATTGTATCTCCTTTAAAATCAATAGGCATATACACTCTGGATAATTGAACAGGATAAATTAACTCCATTAGTGTTTTAGAATCAACTGTTTCCATACAATCCTCCAAAAGTGGAGGGGAAGGCTCATAATCAGGATTTTTGATTTTATAGAAAGCCTCCATAACGGGAGGTAATATTAAAAAAGATTTAATTTTCATTTGTTCTGCAGGATAGCAATCTGCATATACTCGATATCTTTCTGTAAAATCTACACTAAAATACTTATGATAGGGACATTGACGTGCGTTTTCACAATTTTTTGGAACATAAACAGAATCAATATTCGGACAATTTGGAGATGCTAAGTAGCCTGTAGTTCTACAAACCGGAAGTTTAATCATATCATCGTAAGGAAAATCAAACCATTTATCGTAAGCGGGCAAACTTGAATTTATTTCAAACAAAATTGGTGCAGCAATATTAAGACCTATTAATTGGCTATTTGACACATTATTCGCATTTCCAACCCAAACGCCAATAACATAATCTGGTCGCACAGCAACAGCCCATGCATCGCGAAAACCGAAAGATGTTCCCGTTTTCCATGCAATCTTTTGCTTTGAAGAAAATCTGTACCATTGTTTTTCATGTCCCGGTCTGTTTAATGAAGTCATAGCTTCAAAGCAATACCATATTGCCCCTGCAGATAGTAAAGAAGTTTCTTTTAAAATACCTTCTTTTTTATTTTTATCTTTTAAGTAGTTCAATTTATGATATGCTCCCGTATAATATTTTGCTGAATTTTCATTAAAATACTTTAAACTGCTTGCCATGGAACTATAAACGGCACAAATCTCTTCAAGACTGCTTTCGGCACCACCAAGTATAAGCGAAAGACCGTAAAAGTCCGAACTTTTATTGATTTTATCAAAACCAATACTTCGAAGTAAAAATAAAAATTTTGAAATCCCGAATTCTTTTAATAAATAAACGAACGGAACATTAAGCGAACGAGCCAATGCAATATCTGCCGGAACTGCTCCTGAATAATCTCTATCAAAGTTTTCAGGAGAAAAACCACCTATTTTTGTAGGCACATCCTTAAGAAATGATTTTGGTAAAATTTGTCCTTCACTTAAAGCAGCGGCATAAAGTATGGGCTTTAACAAACTCCCCGTACTACGATTTGCAACTACCATGTCATTTAACCTTTCGGGGATGTCGGAATTAAAATTAACATTCCCGACATATGTAATTATATCTCCGGTTTTCACTTCGACTACTAAACATGCAATGTTATTTATACCTTGTAATGTATACTTTTTTGAAAAATTATCAATAATTTCATTAACCCTAATTTGCAAATCATAATCAAGGGTTGTTTTTACAAAAACATTTCTTCCTTTATTTTCTTTTTCTGCTTTACATACAAAATGGTAGGCATTAACAGGATAAGGATTGGGATGAGTAGTCAGTGGTTCTTCAAGAGCGAGTTCCAGATCCTGATATGATATTATTTTTTTGGAATACAATTTTTTTAGTAGTTTGTCTCTTTTTGCTTTAAGTTGTTCGCGATTTTTAGCTGTATTAGTAATTGATGGAGAATTTGGTAAAACTGCTAACATTGCACTTTCTGCCCAGGTCAACTGGTCTGCAGGGCGTCCAAAATATCTCCATGCAGCAGCTTCAATTCCAACGACATTACCTCCAAAAGGAGCGTGAGAAATATACATTCTCAATATTTCATCTTTCGAATAATTACATTCCAGACTAACTGCTAAATAGGCTTCTATTATTTTTTCGAAGATTGTCCTTGGATTATTTTTTCTTGATAATCGTATCACCTGCATAGTAATTGTTGAACCACCGCTTACAACTTTACCTTGGCTAATGTTTTGCTTTAATGCTCTAATCATTGCTATCGGATCAACCCCAAAATGATAATAAAATCTTTTATCTTCATAAACTAAAAAGCATTGCTTAATTTTTTCGGGCACAAACTCTGTTTCCGGAAACCGCCATTGTCCATCTGATGATATTTTTACACCAATTAACTTATTTTTTCTATCTAATACAACTGTCGAATAGGGATCTTTAAATAGAATTGAAGGCAACGAAAATCGCAAAAACAAATATCCCAACAAATAAATTCCGATTACAATTGCTAAATTTTTTTTGTCTATATTTTTTAATTTTTCAAAAAAACGGCTCATTTATTTCATCAATAAACATATTCAAAATTACACAAAATAAAACGATGCCATAATTTCCACTTTCGTTTTGTAGGATTATTATATTTTACCTCAGAATAATTATGCATAAAAGTCTTATAAAATTTCTCCATCTGAGTATATTCAGGCCATGTTGACAATTTTTTCATATATTCTGATAAACAATATTTTTGCCGGTTAAAATAAACTCGAAAATAATTTGCATAAAGCGACAAATACTTTGTTGCCACTCCACGCATCGTTTTTTTGATATGATCGGAAAAATTAATACCAAATTTATCTAAAGTTTGTAGACTTAGATACTCTAAAGCCCTACTAGGAACAACATTTATAAGATCACAAATTTTCGTTTTAATAGCTTGATTTACCAAATCATGATCTAAAGTAGTTATTAAATTAAATTTTTGATAATTTAAATCATTAAAAGCTCTCGACACAAATTGAGGTTTAAGTTTACCTATATTTATCAATTTTGCTTTACTGACATAATCTGCTGCAAAAAATATTAAGTTTGAATCTGGTAACTTTTTATTTTGAAAATTACTTTTAATAAAGACTTTTGTACCTCTTCTACCCTTTTGACTATATTTATTTTCATGATTATTTACTCCAAGATCCCTGTATAAGGAATTATTCTCAAGAGGCATCGAAAGTAAAAATTTATGTCTCCAATCAAAAGCTGTAAGTGTACTGATATTAAATTCTTTTGAAGTTTTAATTATGCTTTTTAATCCAAATTCATTAACAGAACTTACGAATTGTAAAAATTTATGTTTTTTATGAATATAATAAATTGCCGTTCCGGTTATAGGAATAAAAGTTTTTCTACAAGACATGCATCTGTATCTGTGAGTTGTTTTATATTTTCCAAAACGAATAATATGATTGGCCCCGCAATAAGGACACATTTCGGGTTTCCTGGTAAATATCATTTGCAACTGTGAATACGTATCTTTAAATGAATTCATTAAAAATTTTTAACAGAATTTTAAGGTAAAAATAATAAATTGTTAAATAAAAACAACATAATTTTAATATATTTAAATTATTTTTTTTAATTTTTTCCATACCTTTGCCTCAATCTTTTTTTTCTATGTATTCTAAAGAAGAAGCTGCTAAAATAAGACGTGAATTCTGGATTGCTTTTGATCATTATTCCAGAAAGTTCCTCGGTCATTCCAGAAAATGGATACGTTATAATACTAAAATAAAAGATTTATCTCTCAAGTTTGAGGCAGACAGAACCTGTGCTACAGTTATGTTGGCTATTGAAAATAATAATGAAGATATTAGGTTCGACCGTTTTGTTTTTATTAAAAATTATGAAACCGTTTTTGAGGAATTCATTGACAACACCTGGATTTGGGATGAAGAATACGTTTTAGAAAATGAAAAAAAAATTTGTGCATTATACAAACAATTAAACGGGGTAAATATATACAGAAAATCTGATTGGACAACTATCTTCGAGTTCCTTGCCTCCAATATGATTTTATTGGAAAAAGCTTTTGATGAAATAAAACCTTTGCTCGAGGAATATATTAAAAACAATTTAAATCAATGAATATGAAAAAGTTAGCTATTGTATTTTTTATTTGCATGATTTCAACTACAGTCTTTTTGTTAAATCCGGTTATTGCTCAAAAGCAAATCTCCGTTGAAGACCTTTATAAAAAACCTTTATTCAGGCCTAATCTGGTTTACGGAATTGCTTCGATGAACGATGGAATACACTACACAAATTTAAGCATGTCACGAAACGAAATTTATAAATACTCCTATTCTACCGGTGAAAAAGTAGAAACTGTTTTTTCGGCCAAAAAGTTTGAAATTAATAATTTTGACTGGATTTTTGATTATGAATTCTCATCCGACGAATCCAAAATTTTGTTTAGTATTAATTACGAACCAATTTACCGACATTCATTTAAGGCAGAATATTATATATATGATATTGTCTCAAACTCGATAAGTAAATTATCCGAAAATGGGAAACAACAACTTGCAAGTTTCTCGCCTGATGGAAAATATGTTTCGTTTGTTAGAGACAATAATATTTTTATCAAGGATTTACAAAAAGGGTCTGAAAAGCAGCTTACTTTTGATGGCGAAAAAAATAAAATCATTAATGGAGCTCCGGATTGGGTTTACGAAGAAGAATTTAGTTATAACAAAGCTTACGACTGGTCACCTGACAGTAAAAGAATCGCATTTCTCAAAACAGATGAATCTCATGTTAAAACATATTCAATCACGATTTGGGGAAACCTTTATCCCGAAATGTATGAATATAAATATCCTAAAGCCGGCGAAGAAAACTCAAAAGTTTCTTTGCATATTATTGACATAGAAAATGGAAATACCTTACTTGCAGATTTAGGTGACCTTAATGATAAATATATTCCAAGATTAAAATTTACAAAAAACCCGGGGATTTTATCTGCTGTAAAAATGAACAGATTACAAAATTTGTATGAACTCTACTTTATTGATGTTCAGTCAGGGAATTCAAAAACTATTCTGAGTTTAAATGATGAAAAGTATATTGAAATTAATGACGATTTAACATTCCTAAACAATGATAAAGGATTTATTCTTTCGCACGAAGGTGATGGTTACAGACATTTATATTATTATGATTTTAATGGAAAATTAATTAATCAAATAACTTCAGGCAAATGGGAAGTTACAGAATTTTACGGATTTGACGATAATACAGAAACTCTGTATTTTCAAGCAGCAAAAAGCTCTCCTCTTCGTAGAGAAATTTATTCAGTAAAAACTGACGGAACAAATTTTCGTAAAATTTCCGAAAAAGAAGGAACTAATTCTGCTGAATTCAGTAAAAATTTTAAATTCTTCATCAACACTTATAGTAATGCTAATACCCCATTTGTTATAAGCCTATTTGATAATAGCGGAAACTTAATTCGTGAAATTGAAAATAATTCTGTATTAAATAATCGGATAAAAGAACAATATAAGTTTCAGCCCAAAGAGTTTTTTTATTTCACTACCGAAGATGGCGTTCAGTTAAATGGATGGATGATTAAACCTAAAAAATTAAAATCCAAAAATCCGGTCCTTATGTATGTTTATGGTGGACCTGGATCTCAAACTGTATTAGATTCATGGGATCGTGATATGGCATGGTGGCAATTATTAGCACAAAACGGATATATCATAGTTTCTGTTGATAATAGAGGAACCGGGGCTAGAGGCAAAGATTTTAGACAAGTAACATATAGAGAACTTGGCAAATATGAAGTTTTGGACCAAATTCAAGCAGCTAAATATTTAAGCACTTTAAAATTTGTTGATTCAAAACGTATAGGAATTTTTGGATGGAGCTATGGTGGTTACATGTCAACTTTATGTATGACAATAGGAGCAGATTGGTTTAAATTAGGCATTGCAGTTGCACCAGTTACAAATTGGAGGTATTATGATTCAATTTATACAGAAAGATATAACGGACTGCCTCAAAATAATCCCGACGGATATGATAAAAACTCTCCAATTAATCACGTAAAAGAAATGAAAGGAAAATATCTTTTAATTCATGGAACAGCTGATGATAATGTCCATATTCAAAACGCAATTGATCTAGTTGACAAACTTGTTGAATCGGATGTGGACTTTGAACACTTCTTTTATCCTAACAAAGATCACGGAATATATGGTGGTAATACAAGAAACCATCTTTATAGAAAAATGACAAATTTTATTTTAGAAAATTTATAATTTTGCATAATGTAACTTTAATTTATTTTAAATCCTTTTCTCGGTTTACAAGGGCTGCCAAAATTGGTAGTCCTTTTTTTTAACAAATTGATTCATCACGAAATCAATAGTTACATAAAGGCAGATGTATTCTGACATTGAAGTGCTATAGTGAGATTTTCGAAGGGTTTTCGAATTGTCCAAAATTAGTAGGGGATATCTTTTATAAAAATCCTGTAAAATTGACAAATTATAGATAGTATAGATATTAACAAAACTATTAGTATCAACAAAAATGTTAAACTTAGTAATTATTTGTATGCTGACCTTAACCTACTTTATCTAATCAATTGAATATGACCGGAATAAGTATGCCCTATATTGTAGTAATCAGTGAAAGTTACGTACCAATAATAAATTCCATTAGGTAAATAAGGATCTCCCTTCATCCTTGATCCTCTTGTTCCATCCCAGGCTCCATCTCCGCACACATCACAGCCAGAATCTGGATTATAATTATCGGTTGAGAACACCATCTCTCCATATCTGTTAAAAATTTTCATTTCAAAGGAATGACGATTAATTCCTTTCCCGCAGATTCTGAAACAATCATTCATACCATCTCCATTGGGAGTAAAAGCCGTAGGTGCATAAACAGTATGTTCGTCGTTAACCAAGATTTTTCTCATTGTTGTATCTGTACAACCATATTCATTTTCTACAACTAAATAAACTTCATATTCACCTATATTTTTGTAATAATGACTTGGTGCGGGAAAATTAATTGTAGAATCTCCATCTCCATAAAACCAAAAATAATAATTTATATCTGGAGAATCAACCGGCAAAGCTTGAAACTTAACTATCGGATTTAAAATTCCTACTATTTCAGGTTCTGCAATAAAATTTGCTGCTGGTTTTGGAAATATTTTTATTATATTTTCTTTTGTTACAGTGTTTGTGCAACCGTATATATCCGTTACCTGTAAACTTACGTTAAAAACTCCACTCTCCGAATATGCATGCAAAGGATTTTTAATGTTTGCAAAATGCTTATCCCCAAAAGCCCATAAATAACTATTGTTAGCAACAGTATCTAAACTTGTAAAACCAACAGGCACTCCGGGACAAACTGAATCTGCTCCCACTATAAACTCAGCATTAGGAACAGGTTGAACGTAAATCATTATGGAATCAGTAACTGCAGGAGTCTCACAATCATCATCAACCGTAAAAATTAGATTTGTGGTTTCCGTAGGATAAAATGTAAACGGATTAGCAATAATTTCTCCTAGATTGGTTAAAATTGTATAAGGCCCTCCATTTCCTCCACTTATATCTAATTCAATATAAAGTCCTTTTCCGGGGCAAACATGGTTTACACTGTTAGTAACATGATTTATGCTAATTGGGGGCAAAACATTAACAGTAACACCTGAACTTTGAGCCGTACAACCATTATTATCTGTCACAGTTAAGCGGTAGTTTGTTGTAGTAGAAGGACTGGTATTAAACATGTGAGTAAATTGTTCCTCACCATTATTTCCTTGCCAATAGAATTGATAAGGCTGAGTTCCCCCGGTAGCCTGAGCCATTACTGTAGCAGTTCCTTCTAAACAGATAGTAGGATTATATAGTGGCAAAATTCTTAATTGTTGAGGAGCTGTTATTGTTGATGAACCATAAACCCGACAATTATTTGCATCACTAACTGTTAAATAATATGTTCCCGGAGCAACAGTAATTTGATTAGTATTGTTATTGTCTGACCATATGTAATTATATGGCGGAGTACCACCAACAACAATTGCAGAAATTCTTCCATCATTACTATTATGACATTTTGCATTTTGACTTTCTATGCTTAAAATCAAAGGATTTGGTTCTGTGATTACAAACATTGTATCTACTCTACATCCTACTCTGTCGGTAATGGTTACATTATATAATCCTGAACACAAATTATTTAAAACAGGACCATTGACTGCCCAACTATAATTATATGGAAGCAATCCTCCTGTTACCTCTAATCTTGCAGAACCGTCACATTGTCCATGACATTTGACATTGTTAACTGTCAAATTCAACGACATAACCGGACTAACTATAACCGACGAGGAAGCTGTATTCGATACACATCCATTTGCATCAACAACATAAACTTCATAAGAGACATCGTTACCTGGAGTAATATTAAAAGTATTTGGACCAGGATTAAACCCTGTCCCATCACCACTATCCCAATAAAAAGTATATGGTGGAGTTCCCCCAATTTCTTGAGCATAAATATTAATCGACTGATTTTCGCATATTGTATAATCTCCTGAAGTTACTACCTGTAACAAGTTTGGCTGAGTGATATTAAAAAAATGAAATAAAGAACATCCATTTGCATCATAAATAGTTACAGTATATTGACCTGCAGCAATATTATTATGTTCTGCCAGATTAAACCCATCACTCCATAAGTATGAATACGGCGGTATGCCTCCCGCAGGTTGTACAGAAGCTGATCCTGTTAAGGTGTTATAACAACTAACGTTGTTTGAACTGATTGTGTAAGTTAATTCTGTGGGCTGATCTATGCTGAATGAAGTGTGGTATGTACATCCGTTATTGTCTGTTACTGTAACTGAATAGTCTCCAATACAGAGATTCGTTAATACATTTGTTGAAGAACCCCATGAATAACTGTATGGCGGAGTTCCTCCAAATGGAATAATTGTAGCCTTTCCCCTACAAGATTGATAACATGGGTCATCCTCTATAATCATATTTGCATTTATAGGCATCGGAACATTTATTTCCTGACTAAAAGTACTGCTTTCTGTTCCTTCTGTTACCGTACAAGAAATCGTATGAATTCCGGGTGTAGGGAAATTGATTACATAAGGACCTTGCCCGGAACCGCTTATGATTGTAGCATTATCAAAATCCCAATTAAAAACGGCAATCGCCGGATTTACGTTACCATCAAAAATAATTGTTATATTACTGTATGAACATGCTGGAATACTTACACTAAAAGATGAAACAGGAGTTTGAGCTTGTAATATCTCGAAAGGAAAAAGAATTATAAATACTAATCCAATTTTTATTTTAAACAACATGGTTATAGATTTTTTCATAAGACGCAAAAATAATTTTTAAGTTGACAATTTTTTATTTTTTTTCTGTAAATTATTTAAATTCCTTAACAAAAATATTAAAAATAATACTATAGTTAATCAGTAAAATCAACTATTATACTTTAACTATTTTTTTTAAATGAATTAGGCTAAAACATAGATAAATAATAGAAATTTCTATTATAAAACATTAAAAAAAATCCTCAAGAATGAGGATTTTTAACATTTGTTATAAATATTATCTTATCAACTGAACATGTCCTGAATAAGTATGCCCTATATTGTAATAATCTGTGAAAGTTACGTACCAATAATAAACTCCATTAGGTAAATAAGGATCTCCTTTCATCCTGGAACCTCTGGTTCCATCCCAGGCACCATCACCACAAGTATCGCAACCTCCATTTGGATTGAAAACATCTGTATAAAATACTAACTCACCCCAACGATTATAAATTTTCATTTCAAATGAATGCCGATTAATGCCTTCTCCGCAAATTCTAAAACAATCATTCATTCCATCTCCGTTGGGAGTGAAAGCCGTAGGAGCATATACTGTGTGCTGATCATTAACCAGAATTTTTCTCATGGCAGTATCTCTACAGCCTTGTTCATTTTCAACAACAAGAGTAACTTCATATTCTCCAATATTTCTGAAATAATGCACTGGTTCTTTGAAGTTTATTGTAGAATCTCCATCACCGTAATACCAGAAGTAATAATTTATTTTATCATTCTCATCCGATAAGGCTTTAAATTTAATCATAGGATTTAGAATTCCGACGACTTCCGGATTAGCAATAAAATTAGCATAAGGACGTGGAAAAATATTGACGAATGAACTTTTTGTCAAACTATTTTTACATCCATACATATCAGTTACTTCGAGGCTAACATTATAAGTTCCGCCCTGAAAATATGCATGATAAGGATTTTTAACAAAAGCAAACTTATTGTCTCCAAAATCCCATCGATAGCTGTAATGAGATACTGTATCTAAAGCTTGGAAAGAAAGCGGAGTCCCCGGACATCCTTCTATAGGATCAACTATAAAATCCACGTAAGGTAATGGTTCGACATAAATCATAATAGAGTCAACCGCTGCGGGAGTTTCACAATCGTCATCAACTGTAAGGATTAAATTTGTTGTTTCAGTTGGGTAAAATATGAACGGATTAGCAATAATCTCACCGAGATGATTAACTATAGTATAAGGTCCTCCGTTACCTCCCGAAATATCAAGCTCTATGTAAACCCCTTTACCTTCGCAAACATGATTAACACTATTATTCACATTCGCAATTGTAATCGGAGGTAAAACATTTACTGTTACACCACTACTAAGAGCAGTGCACCCATTGTTATCCGTAACAGTTAGATTATAATTAGTGGTTGTTTGAGGACTGGTATTAAACATGTGGACAAATTGTTCTTCGCCGTTGTCTCCCAACCAATAAAACTGGTAAGGTTGTGATCCGCCGGCAGCCTGAGCAATAACGGTAGCTGTTCCTCCTAAACAAATTGTAGGGTTATATAAAGGTAAAATTCTTAATTGCTGAGGAGCCGAAATTGTTGAGTTTCCATAAACTCTACAATTATTTGCATCGGCGACGGTAAGGAAATAGTTGCCCGGAGCTACTGTTATCTGATTTGATTGAGCATTATTCGACCAGAGATAGTTGTATGGTGGTGTACCGCCAGTTACCAAAGCAGTAATACTTCCATCATTTGAGTCATGGCACTTTGCATTTTCGTTTTGCAAATTTAAATTTAATGCTGTTGGTTGAGTTACAATGAACATTGTATCAGCTTTACAGCCTATTCGGTCAGTTACTGTTACAGTATAAAGACCTGCACATAGATTGTTAAGATTTGGACCACTGGCTGCCCAACTATAACTAAACGGTTGCAATCCTCCATTAATTTGAAGATGTGCTGAACCATCGCAAGATTGATAACATTTAGCATTATTTACTGTCAGATTAACAGACATCTCAGGGCTGACGATAATCTCGCTTACGGCTTGATTACTTACGCAACCGTTAGCATCAACAACATAAACAGTATAGGTTATATCATTATGCGGAACAGTGTTAAATGTTTGAGGACCTGGATTAAAACCTGTACCATCACCATTATCCCAGTAATAAACATAAGGTGCAGTACCTCCCATTTCCTGAGCAATGATGTTTACAGATTGATTTTCACAAATGGCATAATTTCCTGATGTTGAAACCTGAAGCAAATTTGGTTGAGTAATATTAAACATGTGGAAAAGACTGCATCCGTTTGCGTCAGAAATTGTAACCAAATATTGACCGGCAGCAATTCCGGTATGATCTGCCATATTAAATCCATCACTCCATAAATAATAGTATGGTGGGGTACCTCCGTCAGCATCAACATGAGCTGATCCGGTGAGTGTATTGTAACACAGAACATTACTTGAACTTGATGTGAATGTTAATGGTGGTGGTTGATTTATTGTAAATGAGGTTTGATAGGTACAAGCATTGTGATCCATTACTATTACAGAATAATCTCCTACACAAAGATTCATCATCACATTAGTGGAAGATCCCCATGTGTAACTATATGGAGGCGTTCCACCGGTTGGTAAGACAGTAGCCCTACCTCTACATGATTCAAAGCAAGGATCATCTTCAATTACCAAATCTGCTCCAACAGGTGTAGGAACAAATATTTCAAGGGTGTAGGTGTCAGATAATAATTCCTCGGTTACAGTACAAGATATAGTATGATAACCTGGTGTAGGAAAATTTATTACATAAGGTCCTTGTCCCTCTCCACTAATTATATTAGCATTATCAAAATCCCAATTAAAAATAGCAAGACTTGGCACAATATCTCCTGTAAAAACAATATTTATATTGTCTCCAAAACATAAAGGAGTGGATGCTGTAAATTCAGAGACGGGTATATGATAAAAATAAACACTGATTTGATCAGAAGAAACACAGTTGGGAGGTAGGCTGGTTTCTGTCCACTGGAAAGTATAAGTTCCTAAATTACTTACAAAAACAGAAGCATTTGCACTTGTTGGATTTAAGATATTTGCGGTTCCGGGCCCCGAAACAAATGACCACTCTCCAGTATTTCCGGGAGCAGGGTAAGCTACTAAATTAGTATTTAATTGAGGTACTGAAAAATCCGGACCCAAATTAACAACAGGCGGTTGAACAACCTGCACTGTAGTATATAATGTAATTGTATCACAAGGAAAAAGAACTTGCACCCAATAGGTAGTCGTTTGATTTGGAGTAACTTGAATGGAGTTTACATCAGTATCTCCTGTACTCCAGATTGTTTGAACATGCTGAGGATTTGGAGTATTTAATTGTAATGTTAAAGTAGCAGGATCTCCAACACATACAGGAGAATCATTAATTAACACAGGGTTAATGCTAAAGGCATCTGTTATTGTAATTACATGTTCTGTGGTACTGGTTGAACAAGGACAGCCATTTTCAAAAGTTAGAATAATTGTTCTGTCGCCTGTAGGATAACCTAGGTCATAGGCATCAAAATAAACGATAATATTTTGCTGTCCTGCAGGAATTACCAAATTCGTAGGTATTGGGGAATAATCCACACCTGGCACAGCAGTACCGGAAATGGATATTTCAACCGGTACAGGTTGATTTAGAGGAGTTGCATCTGTTCGGCTAAATACAATATAATTAGAGCATCCTCGCATAACCGAAACTGCAGGTGACCATGAATTGAAACTCTGAACAGTGTAGTTTTCTCCTGACACGAAAGATGCAGCTTTTAAAAATACCGCAGAATCGTAAATACCATCATAAACATCGGCAATAGCAAGCTTAATATTATATGTTGCACAAGGTGTTACCGGTTTTGTTGCTGTTAAAGTAACAGTCATCCCATCATATTGTATGTTTGCACTTCCTTGATTATCTATGTAATATTGTGAATTTACGATATGGTTAACGTTGTTAATTGTAACTGGAGTACTTGTTCCTGGGATTAACGCAATATTCACATTATTATAATTTTCGGGGCCTCCGCTAAGTAAAAATGCAAAGACGTCATTATAACTAGAATTTGCGAATTCAGGATATTCCTCACTGGCAAAAACATATTGAAACTCCAGAACATTTGAAGCAGGGACAAAATTAAAAGAAAGAATAGCAGCATCGTAAGTTGTTCCATTGGCAATACTATTTAAAATTGGACTTCCGGATTGCCCAAGATTAGTGCCTGAAGAACCTGTATTATTAGGTCCTACGGCTGTTGCAACGTTTCCAGATGCCATTATCACTCCGTCGGCAAAATCCAATCCAGGAATCCCATTATAAAAATATCCTATTGCACTGCTATGCCCAGTGTATTGTATATTATCAGCCGTTAAACATCCCGTTATTAATACGTCTTGAACCAGTTGATTAACAGTGTATTGAGTAGTACTTACAGATAAAACTTTATGAAATCCTTCCATTTCTTGTGAAAAAATACATAAACCCACACTACCCTGATCAGGGTCTCCTAATTTCCAAAATCTTGCTAATATTTCTTGCCCTTGTAATTCATAGCTTGGATTTAATGTCAAAAAACCCTGAGTACTACGAAAAACATCGCATTTTATTTCATGATATTCACCATCTTCAAATTTATAAAAAGCCAAACCAAATAAAGTTTCTTCGGTGAAATTCATTCTTACTGTAGCCCATCCGGTTTCAGGAACAACAAATTTAAAATATGAACTTGCTCCGGGATACATCCTGTAACATCTCGGAATTTCAAGATCATTTCCTTGAGTGTTGTCAAACAAATATTCTACATTCTCACAATACTCATGCACATTTATAAAAATAGCAGTTTCATAATTACTGCTTAATAGCTGTTGCGAATAAATATTGCCAGCAATAAGTGAAATAAAAATCAATAAACCAAATTTTATTCTCATATTATAATTTTAATTTAACACCTTTTTAACGTTAATTTTAAGATTTAGTTGCCAATTTTTTATAAAAATATCCAAATAAATCCAAAATGTTTTAAGATTTTTTCTTTTTGTGAAAAATTATAACTGTATAATATTTTTCCTGAAAGGATATCGTCATCTTCTAAAATAACTTCTTCTCCGGAAAAATTGATCAAAACTCTTATCCTTTCTTCATCATACACTCTCTCGATAATATCAAGACTTTGAAATTTATCAAAATTAAGCCTACCTCTCGAAAATGATTTATATTGTTTTCGTATTGAAATCATCTCTTTCAAATTAAGAAAGACTTTGGCTTCAATAGTATTTTCATCTTTGATTTTGATAAGTACTTCATCCCAATTTATTTTTCCTCTCACAAGATTTCTTGTATCATCATGTCCAGTGATTTTGATTTGGTTATTATAATATGCCCAATCGTTAGTTTTAGCAAATTCATCGCCATAATAAATCACCGGGGTACCTGGAAGTGTGAGCATCAAATTAAAAGCAGCAAGAATTTTATCCGGATCCATTTTAAATAATTCGCTTAACCTTGCAGAAATTCCTTCACCAACCCTGAAATCCCATTTAGGGTCGTGACAATAAGTTTCGTGAATGAATTTTCTATCTTCTTCGCTGACATAAACTAATTCAAGGCTTAGTTCATCGTGGCATCTTAAAAATGTGAACCATTGACTATTTTCGGGGATTACTGGGGTAACGCTTAGATCCAGTATGTTTTTCACAGGTTCCAATGATTTAAGGGCAATTGATTTAAACATTTGGGGCATTAGCGGAAAATTATATCCGGCATGACATTCGTCACCATCACCCATGTATTTAACTACTTCTTTTGGTGGTTGGCAAGCTTCTGCCAGCAACATAACAGATGGGTTTATAAAATCAATAACTGCTCTGAAAAATTTTACGATATTATGAGTATTTTCAAGATTTTCACAATCTGTATCTTCTTCCTTCCACAAGTAAGGTATTGCGTCTGCTCTGAACCCGTCAACCCCTTTATCTATCCAAAACATAAAATTTCGACACATATCAAATAAGACGTTGGGATTTCTATAATTCAAATCCGGCTGGAACTCAAAAAATCTATGGAAATAATATTTACCGTTTTCATGTTTTTCCCAGTTGCTGTGGCACATTCCTTTAAATAGTAACCTACATTTAGAATACCCCCTATCATTGTCGCTCCAGATATAATAATCGGAATAGATATTTTTCTCAGGTAGAGCAGATTTTTTAAACCAATAATGTTGATTTGAAGTATGATTTATGGCAATATCAAAAATAACTTTTATCTCTTTTTCGTGAGCTAAATTCAAAAAATCATAAAAAACTTTTTGTCCTTTTTCACCAACTAAATTTTTTCGTATTAAGCGATAATCAGAAATATCAAACCCTGCATCTCTCATTGGTGATTCTAATACCGGTAAAAGCCATAAACAATTAACTCCCAAATCTTTCAGATAAGGTAATTTATCAATTAGCCCGGAAAAATCATTGTTAAACAAATCCACATAGAGAGAATATACTACAGCATCTTTATACCATTCTGGGTTACTTTCATTCTTTTTCGGCTTCGATTCGTATTCGTCTTTGTAATCTTTTAATTCCCAAATAAAATTTTCAAGACTCTTAGTTGGGAAATCCGGGTATAACTCTTTAAAAATTTTTGTTAATTTATTCTTTATACTGTCCATAAAAAATTTTGAATTTTTCGATATTTTATTACATTTGTAAAAATAAATTAAAATAATTAAAAATCAAAATATATGAAAAAAATTGCTGTTATATTATCAGGATGTGGAGTTTACGATGGTAGCGAAATTCATGAAGCTACTTTGAGTTTGTACGCTCTTTCGAAAAATGAAGTTGGTTATGAATGCTTTGCTCCAGACAAAGAACAATTCCACGTAATTAATCACTACACCGGCGAGGTAACAAATGAAAAAAGAAATGTTTTAGTTGAAGCTGCTCGCATTGCAAGAGGGAAGATTAAACCTTTATCGGAATTAAATGTGAAAGATTTCGATGGTGTATTATTGCCTGGAGGTTATGGAGCAGCAAAAAATCTTTCGACTTATGCAATTGATGGCGAAAATTATAAAGTAGATGAATTAGTGGCTGAAAAGTTAAAAGATTTTCACGCTGCAAAAAAGCCAATTGCAGCACTATGTATTGCTCCAATGATTGTTGCAAAAGTTATAGGAGGAATTATTACAATCGGGAACGATAAAAACACTGCACTTATAGCAGAAAAACAAGGAGCAAAACATGTTAACAAAAACTATGATGAAGTTGCAATAGACGAAGTTAATAAAATTGTTACAACACCCTGTTATATGCTCGCAGATACAATTTATAAAACTGCTGTGGGAATTGAATCTGCTGTAGAAGCGATGCTGGGATTGATAAAATAAAAACACCGCCATGGCGGTGTTTTTTATGTTTGTTTAAATTCTATTGTTACATTTCCTGTTTGGTATCCGGTACCGGGTTTTGGTTCGTATTTCCATTGTCGAACGGCATCCATAGCCGGTCTGACACATCTATCACAAGTTGTACTGACAAGGCTTACATCTGTAACATCCCCTCTTTCATTCACTGTAATTCTGAGTACCACTTTTCCTGTAAGGTTTTCTTGTGGTGTTGGTTCGACAGTGAAAACTTTACGGCGACCGGTTATACTACCCCCAACACCGCCTGGTCCTGTACCTGAGCCAGAACCGTCCAAACCCGTCCCCGGATTTCCACTACCTGTACCGGTGCCGGAAGACCCTGAGCCTGTACCATTCCCAAAAACATTTCCGCCAAACAGATTATTTATTCTATCAGCGTTAGGATTTATAGGTTTTGTATTTTGAGTAGTAGTTTGATCTGTATTAGTTTGCGTGTTTGGAGTATTATTAACGGTTGGAACAGTACTTGACTGCATGGAGGCGGCATCTTCGAAACTTTGAGTGTTGACACCAGATGTTGAAGTGTTTTGAGAAGAGGCATTTTGTTCATTGTGTGAGGCAGATAAGGAAGCACCCGCATCTCGATTGCCACCTCCGGCAAAGTCAATTAGTATAGCCTCTTCAGGAGGAAGAGGCAATGGGGTTTTAAATCCGAGCAACAAAAGCAAAACTATTACAAAAACAATATATAATATTGCTCCTATTACTCCGTGAATATGTTGTTTTATCCAATCGTTCATTTATTTACTTATTGGTTGAGTTGCAAGAATTAACTTCCATTTATTATCTTTAGCGATATTCATTATTTTAACAACTTGTTCCATTGGCACTGTTCTGTCAACATGCAATGAAACATAGGGTTCATTTTGACCTGCGACGGCTTTTTTAAGTAGAGTTTCAACTTCCGATTCGGCACAATAAGTAGTTCCAACAGCAAAGGCATATGTACCATCCTGCAAATCTTTAATTGAAACTGATGCTATTGGATTTGCTTCGGTTTGAGAATTACTTTGTGGCAACAATAATTTTAAAGCATTAGGTGCTATTAGAGTTGATGTTACCATAAAAAATATCAATAGCAAAAACACTATGTCGGTCATTGACGCCATACTGAATTCTGCACTGATTTTATTTCGAGATTTTATTGCCATAATCTGTCTTATTTTACAGGTTGATTAAGAATATCCATAAATTCGGTTGTTTTTGCTTCTAATTGAGTTACCAAATTTGATACTCTTGCTACAAGAATATTATATCCGAAATAAGCTATGATACCAACGACTAGCCCTCCAACGGTAGTTACCATTGCGGTATAAATACCATTTGAAAGAAGAGTAACATCAATATTATTACCGGCAGTAGCCATATCATAAAAAGCGAGAACCATACCAATAACAGTACCTAAAAAACCAATCATTGGAGCACCTCCGGCAATAGAAGCCAGAATCGGGAGTCCTTTTTCAAGTTTAGCAACTTCTTGTTTACCTACATTTTCAATAGCAGTGTTAACATCGCTTAATGGTCGTCCAATTCTCATAACGCCTTTTTCAATCATTCTGGCAATAGGACCATCATTTATACGGCAAGTATCAAGAGCTTGTTCGATTTTTCCTTCGAGGATAAAATTACGAATATTATCCATAAAAGATTTTTGTTCTTTTGATGCCTTTTTAATTGCAATAAAGCGGTCAATGAAAATATAAACTGCCACAACCGACAAAAAAGCTAAAATAATCATTATCCAACCACCCTTGGTAGCCAATTCAAAAAAAGACAAAGTCAGTTCTCCGGATTCTCCCTGAACTGCAGCATTTTGTAAAGTATCAACATTTAATAACAACATATTACATCCGATTTTAATTATTCCACGAATTTAAAAACATTCCAAGGACCATAAAATTTTTATTAACTTATTTTATTAACAAATCACTGTTAAATCTTATTTAATAAACGATGCTTTAAAAAAATTATTTTATAGATAATAATTTTTGTAAATTTTCACAAAACAAAAAGAATAACTAAATTTGCAAAAAAAAGATTATGAAATTTTTCTTAGATACAGCTAATCTGGAGCAAATTAAGGAAGCTCAAGCCTTAGGTGTAATTGATGGTGTTACTACAAATCCATCATTGATGGCAAAAGAAGGCATTGCAGGAAAACAAAACATCCTCGACCATTATGTAAAAATTTGCAACATCGTTGACGGCGATGTAAGTGCCGAAGTTATTAGTACAGATTTCGAAGGAATGATAAAAGAAGGCGAAGAACTTGCTGCATTACATCCACAGATTGTTGTTAAAGTACCGGTTATAAAGGATGGGATAAAAGCTATAAAGTACTTAAGTTCTAAAGGTATTCGTACAAATTGTACATTGGTTTTTAGTGCAGGTCAAGCTTTGTTGGCTGCAAAAGCAGGAGCAACTTATGTTTCGCCATTTATAGGTAGATTGGATGACAACAGCACCGATGGTATAGAACTTATCAGGCAAATTGTTGACATTTACAATTACTATGATTTTGGAACAATGGTACTAGCTGCTTCAATTCGCCACACAATGCATATAATAAAATGTCTTGAAGTAGGAGCCGATGTTGCAACCTGCCCCCTTGATGCAATTTTAGGATTGTTAAAACATCCTCTTACAGACTTAGGCTTGCAGAAATTTCTGGAAGATTATAATAAATTAAATAAATGAGCATTTTAATAAGAATGCATCCCGAAAATCCTGCCGAAAGACAAGTGCGGCAGATTGTTGAAATATTAAAAGAGGGAGGTGTAATTATATATCCCACCGACACTGTATATGGCATAGGTTGTGACATCTATAAACCCAAGGCCATTGAAAGAGTCGCTCAGATAAAAGGGATAAAACCTGAAAAGGCAAATTTTTCCATTATTTGTTATGATTTAAGTCACATTTCGGATTTCACTCGCCCTATTGATAATAATATTTTCAAATTAATGAAAAGAAATCTTCCAGGACCTTTTACATTTATCCTGGAAGCGAATATCAATGTCCCTAAAATTTTAAAATCTAATAGAAAATCAATTGGAATTAGAGTTCCTGATAATAAAATTATCAGGGAAATTGTAAAAGAACTTGATAATCCAATTATCACCACCTCGCTAAAAACTAATGACGAAATTATTGAATACAATACAGACCCTGAATTGATTTTTGAGGAATATAGAAATCTTGTTGATGCAGTGATTGACGGTGGTTATGGCGGCTTAGTGGCTTCAACAGTGGTTGATTGCACTGTGAATCCTCCGGAAATTGTTAGAATGGGGAATTATGAGCCTGAATGGTAATGAATTATAAAAGAAAAACAACGATTTTAGTATCTCCAAAAGGCTTTTGTAAATAGTATAAGCACTGTAAATAATTCTAAACGACCGATAAGCATCAAAGCCGATAAGAACCACTTACCAGCATCAGTAATGTGATAAAAGTTCGAGCTGGGTCCTACACTACCAATACCGGGTCCTATGTTCCCTAAACAAGTAGCAACGGCACCCAATGCGCTTTCAAAATCCAATCCCGAAAAAGATAAAAATACAGTACCTATAGCAAAAATCATCATATAAAGAATTACAAACGCCAGGATGTTGTTAATTATATTGTTGGAAATAACATGCTTATTATACTTTACAGGAACAACGGCATGAGGTAATAAAACTCTTTTAAACTCAGTATAGCTATTCCTTAAAAGTATATGTATTCTCACGATTTTTATTGAACCGGATGTTGACCCTGAACAACCTCCAAAAAACATTAACAAAAGAATGATAACCCATAAACCTTTAGGAACCCACAATAAATAATCATCAGTTGCATATCCGGTTGTGGTTATTATTGAAACAACCTGAAAAATAGCACTTCGAAATGAAAACTCTGCAGGTCTGTGCATAAAAACAAATTGTCCCACAGCAATTATAACAGTGGCTACAAAAATGACCAATAGATAAAACTTGAATTCCGTATTATTAAAAACCTTTTTTAATTTTCCGGTAAAAGCATAATAAGTAAGTGAAAAGTTCGTTCCGGCTAGAATCATAAAAACAGTTATCACGTAATGTATGTATGGAGAATTCCAATAAGCTATGCTAGCTTGTTTGGTAGAAAAACCTCCTGTTGCCATTGTTGTGAGAGAATGATTAACAGCGTCGAAAACGCTCATACCTCCAAAAACAAGGAGAAAAGTCTCGGCGAGAGTAAGAAAAAAATAAACCATCCATAGTTTTTTTGCTGTTTGGCGAATTTTAGGATGCAGCTTATCTTTTTCAACACCTGGGACTTCTGCATTGAAGAGTTGCATCCCTCCTATTTTTATAAACGAAACGATGGCAATAGAAAATACAATTATTCCCATACCCCCAATCCATTGTGTTGTACTTCTCCACAACAATAAACCTCGAGGCAAAGCTTCGATATTATTTAATATTGATGCTCCTGTTGTAGTGAACCCCGAAATAGTTTCAAAAAAAGCATTAGTGTATGAAGGAATATATCGGCTAATATAAAATGGCAAAGCACCAAAAAGAGATAAAATAAGCCACCCCCCCGTTACAATAAGATATGCTTCTCGTTTAGAAACTTCTTTTTTAGTTTTTCGATTAAAAATATACAGTAAAAATCCTACAAAGAATACAATTAAAGCAGAAATTGTCAGGGCAAAAAAATCATTTTCACCGTAAATAGCCGATATCAAAGAGCATATAGTAATAAATGCTCCTTCAATAAAAAGAAGCACTCCTAAAAATAATAATATTAGCTTGTAATTTAACATACTGCAAAATTACAAAAGTTGTAAAATAAATGAAATTTTATTTTACAACAGTAATTTTTTCTGTATGTGAAAAATTCAAAGAGTTTATAATAATATTATATAATCCCGGGGAAAAATATACAGTTGAAATTATATGTGTTAACGGCATTGAAACATTCTCAACTCTATAATAAATAATGCGACCGAGATTATCAATTAAAGAAATATAAACATCATTTTGGAATTTGTCTAAAAAGTGGATTTCAATAATAGATTCTGATTGATTATTAGTAATTCGAATTTTTTCATTAGAGTATTGGTAATCATAACATTTCGCAGAAATAACTTAAGAGCTTGAGATTTTTCCATCAAAGTCGTGTTGCAATAATTTATAGAAAACATCACCATTATTTTGATAAGGATCAGAATAAAGATAAGTAACAGGAATATTACTATTACCATGACCTTTCACAGTTCCAATGATTTCAAATTTTTTAGCATTAGTACTTTTGAGAACACTGAAATAATCATTATTACTTTCAGAAATAGTGGTCCAAGTTAATGTAGTTTTATTGTCTGCACAAATAGCCTTAAAGTTTTCCAAAACAATTGGAAGTGGAATATCAGATTTTGCGATCGCAAATTCAGAGAATTCAGTTAACCCATTTCTTCTGGCAAATCCACCGGCAACTGTTCTACCGGGAGTGTTTTCCGTATTAAGAGTACCTCCACCAGTAGTCCATTCAGCTGCACTTGTAGAACCAACAGGCCTTTTCAAAGGGCCAAATTGATTATCAAATAATCCTGCAAATGAATTAATTCCACCACCGTTAAACCATAAATTTATAGAATAGGATCCTCCTGTTGGTTGTGAATTTGGTTGTAAGATCCAAATTCCTTCATTTGATATTGAAGAATAAGGTGTTCCTAAATCCTGAGCTAAGCTTGTATTAAGCGATCCTAAATTAGAAAACGAAGAAGAAAATAAAGCATCTATATAGTTAACTCCAGTAAGGTAATTATTATTTAATTGAACCAATCTATATTCCGAAGCTGTTCCAACGGGGAAAGAATAAGTCATATTATTTGTTTGAATATACCTTCGAAGGTCTCCAAAGATATAAGAGTTCGCATTTCCACCTATAATAGCATCACTGGAATTATTATTAATAACAACTTTTCTAAAATTAGTGTTGATTATATCATTAATAAGGCTTAATTGTCCAGAATTATCAAGTTCAAGATTTCTTTCCAAAACAAGTTCTCCGCCTGACTTATTTATTACAACATTATGTAAAATTAAGCCTCCTCCTGGACTATAAATTTGATTTGAACTGCCATTAAAAGTCAAAGTATTATTTCCATAATTTGAGAATGTCCCATCAAAAATTTGAAAATTTCCTCCTATGGTAAAATTCTTACCATTAACATCAACAATACTTGTTGGATTTTGTGTTGTAAAATTACCTTTAACTTCGATATCTTGTAAGAATAGAACGTTCCCGTTTAATTTATTGACATCAATATTTCCAAGGGCGTTAATTCCGGTGAAATTTCCATTGAACTCATGTACAGACCAGTTATCATTAAGTACAATGGTAGCAGTTTCATCAATGTTTAAAGTTCCGAGGTTTTCAAAGTCGTCGCAAACAACCAGAGTTTTCCCCGGATTTATAGTAAGACTTGCCCCATTTTGAATGCTAATGCTTTTACAATTTGCACCATCTGCGTTAATTACCGGTTGGTTTGCAGGACCATTAACAATAATAACATCAATATTACAATCAGGTATAGCACATCCCCCCCAGTTCAGAGGGTTAAACCAATCTGAGCTTGCCCCACCAGACCATGTCAATGAGGTTGGAGAATCATAATTGATACTACCTGCAGTTGAGTTGGTAAGATCCAAATTGAAACCTGTATTATTCCCTGACCAATTCCAGATCAAAATTTGATATGATTGTCCGGCAGAAACAGTTAAAGGAGCACAAAACGGCGGACCTGATGCCCCCTCACTGGTGCTTGAATAGTCTACACGTAAGCCTGTGGTTCCGCTGGTAGCAGAAAAATTACATCTAACCGGCAATAAAGATCCTGAAGCTATTTGTGAACATGCATCAGGATTCCCGGTAATATTTACTAAAGCCCAATCATAATCTGTAGATGATAAGTTAGGGATAATTTCAAAAATTAATTGACCATCGTTTGCAATGTCAATTTTATACCAAACAGTATTGTTTTGAGTGCCAAAACTAAAGCAACCGTAAGGAGTAGTAAAATCACATGTAGATCCTGCGCCAACAAATCCAGGGTCTCCAACCAAAGTTTGTGGATTGCAAACCAATGTAGCAGCCGAACAATCTTGTTGAGGAACAGTTGGCCAATTCTCAATACCGTCAATTATTTGCAAACTAAATGATCCAACAAGTTCATTTTCCCCATCAACAATAATATAGTAATAATCTCCCGGATTAAGACCAACTAAAGTAACTGCAGAGTTTTGAGTACTGCCGCTACAAACTCCTGCTGCATCTTCATTGCATGAATTAGCAACCAAAACAAGATTATTACAATTACCTTGGTATACCGCAATTTGAGTAGCAGTAAGAGTTCCAAGACTAGTTTTGATTTTGACTGTACCTGAAGCAGGTGCTTGAAACTTGTACCACAGAGAATTAACAGTTCCTGAAGTCCAACAACTAGGCACAGAAGGTTCATTTACACCCGAAGAACAAGTATTATTATCTGATATAATTCCGCCAATAGCAATGCTTGTAGCATTACATGGCAAATCATTTGAAGTAGCAAACGGATCAGGCTGAGAAATACTTATGGTATATGGATTACATGTAGGTGAAGCATATGAATCAATAATTAAATAATATGTTTGAAAAGCCTCAACACTAACACATATAGATTTATTACCTGTAGAACTTTGTTGATATGCAACACATACTCCCTCATGTCCTGAAACAGGACAACCTTCATAAAGCATGATACCTGTCCATGTTCCAGTAGAAGTTAAATCTATTGTAATAGAGCCTGAAATATCAGGAGTAAAAGAATAAACTTTATCTTCACCTGTAAGATAATTTGAACTGCCACACGTTACCACATTCGAAGAAGTAAGGTCATTTATTGCTCCACATGTTGTTGATGTTTCGCTAAAAGGAAGAGAAGATATAGGCACTAGCCCTGTTCCTAATCCGAAACATGGATATGTAACAGAGACCGTAATTTGTGCTGTATTAGTACAAGAACCGTTAGTTCCAGTAACTGTATAAGTTGTAGTAACATTCGGAGAAGCTGTAACATTAGCTCCGGAAGTTGTATTTAAACCCTCAGATGGTGTCCATGTGTATGTATATGCCGGAGAAGCGGAACTTGAAGCAGATAGCCCCACAGAGCCCCCGTCAAGAAATGTTGTAGGTCCATCCGGATTAATAGTGATAGTTTCAGCTGTATGTATTACCTCAACTGGGATTCTAGCAGATTCGCAAGCTCCCGATACTTGAACAACCCAATTATAAAAGAAATAATATGTTCCTATTGTGGTACCTCCCCATTCACTGGCTGTAATAGAAATAACTCCGGGTTGAGTATAAGGGAAAGAAACACTTGTACTTCCTCGACCTAAATAAGTTGAATTTCCCGATACTAAACGATAATCGCCAGGATTGTTAATCAAGCAATTCAAATTCAAAGTGTTTAAGCCGGCATGGCAATTATTAAAAGTAAATGTTTGTAAATCTGAACCATTACTATTCTGAAGTTTTATTATAACAGTACTATTAGCAGTTTCTACGTAAACATCGACACTTTTTATTGTTAGTGGTGTATAGGTTGTAAATCTTAAACCCCAATTACTAGTACCAAAATAACCATCAGAGGATGTCCATGATGTTTTACCTACATTATATTCTGTTGGAGAACCGATAGAAGATGATACGTAATATATGGTATTACCACTAAAAGTCGCATTATATGAACTTCCTGTAGCAATTGGAACGCCTCCGGCAGAAGTGGAGTACCAGTTAATTGTTCCGCTACCTGTAGCTGTGAGAGTAGCAGTGTTCTGACAAGTTGTGATCGGAGAATTTGTGCTTGTAATTTCAACATTTGTAGTTGTCAAACTTTGAACAGAACAAGAGGTATTCGTGCCACCAGAATTAAATGGCTCTATTTTCCAATAATAAGTTGTACTAGGATTTAGGTTTTCGACATCATAAGAATTTACATTACCAATATTTACTCCATTTAAAATATTTGTAGGAGGATTATCTGTTCCAAAGTAAATTTTATAACCATAAGGTAAAAATCCTATTGTGGATTGTACCCATTTAAGTTCAACAGAACCAGGGCAAACATCTGTGTCTCCATTAATTGGAGTTACGTAAGTAATACAATTTGGAGGAGATATAGAAACACAAGTGAGTGATGCCGTCCAACCTGATCTTATTCCTGAAATATCTGAAAGAAATTTAAAGGTTATAGAATCACTATTCGCTGTAATAACTGGGGGTAATTCAGTACCGTGAAAAGGACTTCCTGAAATTTGAGGAGCAGATGTTGAACCTCCATCATAAACATATAGGTAATCGTAATTTCCTTCTGTATTAAATTCGTTAAAAGAAAATTGCAAAGCACTCCCCGGTGTTGCCGACACAAATGTTTTAGTATAATTTTCGCTATTACCATAATCCCCCGCTTGACCACCAGAGTCGTAAAAAAGACCGTTACATGTTGTAACTGTTGATGGATCAGATATTAAAAATATATTTTTTATTTGCCTGTTTCCATCAGGAGATTGAACTAAAGGCACATAATCAATACCTTGAATATTTATCTGATTACAAACTGCATCAATATAATTATCAACAGTCGCACCCAGAGATATATCATAAGTTAACCAAAAATAATTTGTACCATTTAAAAGACTTTGATTTCCGGTAATTGAGAAACTTCCATTTGGATTTAAATATGTTGAGCCAAATTGAGTTGTTGTAACAAATGAAGAACTAGTCCCTGTATACCATAATTTTGCATTAACAATATCATTGCTTGGATTCGAAGAGCCTGTTGTTTGAAAAGAAAAATCCGTTATACTCAAAGGATTTATTGTGCCATCAGTCACAATTTGAATACAAATCACTTGATTGTTAATAGATCCTGGAGTTACATAGTTTGTATTATCTTGGGTTACTGTTGAACTCACATAACTCATATTATTAGCAATACGTAAAGAAAAGTCGTCAAAACTTAAATACCACGGAGAATTGTTTGCATTAACTCTAATAGCAAAATAATAAATTTGTGTAACTGAAGGAGTAAAAGTTCTTACTACCTCGTAATATGTTTTCGTAGTTGTTTGATCCGAAGTTACAAAGGAGGCTCCTAATTGTACTGCACCGGCCGAATTTTGACTAGTATTATAAAAAACATCTCCTGTCCATCCAGAATAACCATCTCCGGCCCACCAAAATGAAAATTCATATGTAATTCCCGCAGTAAGAGTGAAGCCTGGTGTCCATATAAACTCATCTGTTGCCGAATAACTTTCTCGCAGAAATCGAGTACCACTTCGTGCATCAGCATCATATGTAGAATTAGAGTTATTTGTTGTTACCCAATCTCCATTTTCTTTATACCAGCACAATGGAAAATTTGGAATTGTAACAACATCGAAATTTTCTGACCAAGGAATTGTTGAAATATTACATGAATAAGTTATACGAACAAACCCATTAGCACCAGAACCTCCAGATCTATCAGTATTATTGTTTACAAAAGCTCCACTACCTCCACCACCATAATTTTGTCCCAGATTACCGTTTGCTCCACTTGTCAATCCAGTGCCACCGTTACCACCAAATTCAGAGGTTCCGGTACCAGCAATCGTTCCATTTGCATTGCCTCCAATTCCATTAGAACCTGCACCACCACCACCTCCTCCACTTTGAGTACTCGTTCCATTGGCACCATTGCCACCACTAAATACTATATCGCCAATACTATTAGCAGAAGAGCCGATACCACCAGAAGCAGTACCTCCATTTGGTGCAGCTCCTCCAGCTCCACCTTCAGCATAAACAGTTGAAGTAGACCCAAACCAAGAAGCCCCTCCTTGTCCTCCTGCATTTGTTGAACCCAATCCTCCATTACCTACATTTACCGCATATACATTTCCGGGTATTACATTTAAAGTTTTTTTTGCATAAGCACCTCCTGCTCCACCACCTCCTCCTTTAGCATTATACGTGGTTGTTCCGCCGCCTCCACCTCCTGCACCCCAACATTCGACGGTAATAGTTGTTACATTTTCAGGACAAGTCCATGTGGTTGAGGAAGTAAAAGTCTCAACTATTTGAGATTCAATATTATTTGTAGCAAATAAAAGTTATGTAAAAAATAAAATTATACTAGTATTTGTTAATATTTTTTTCTCATCTCTTGTAATATTTATTCAAAAAATTCATTAATTCTTTCTCATATTTGATTTTAGCTTCTTCATCATCCCCTGTTATTTTTGGTAAATCTGGATGATGAGCCATCCAATTATTAAAACGTTTTTCATAAGCATCTTCTTCAGCATTTGACATATTTTTTTTGTAAACAGGAGGCTTATCATAACAACTTGCATCAAATTTATAAAAATCCCAATAGGTACGTAAATTTAAGATATCAACAAATTCGGGATGTTCTTGATACCATATTTTTATTCTAATATTAAAATCTTCAATATCTTTTTCTTTATTCCCCTTATCTAAATATTCTGGAAGATCATAATTACTCCTAAAATAACTTATTAATTTCTTTAAATAAATTCTTTGCGAAATTTCAAATTCCTAATATTCTTCAAATTTAACAGGAATAGACAAATTTTCCGCTTGTTTTAAACTAAAATCAGTAACATAATAATTTTGAGCTAATGCTCTAACAGCAAACATTGAGATTAGAATAACATAGAAATATCTCATAGAATAAATTTGATTTTTGTTAACTCTCCAATAAAACAAAATTATACAATAAAATCATACAAATTCTATTTATAAAATATATTTATATTTTTAAATCATTTTTTTATACTCTTTATCATATATCATTACTATAAAACTTCTGAAATAAAAGAAATTAAATCATCTTTTTGGGTTGGTAATTTTTAATTTTTTTTTTAATTTGTTAATTATGTATTTTTGTAAAAATAAATGAACATAAAATTTTTTAACTTGTTAATTTACACAATTAATAAAATAAAATATGGCATACAATCTATTAAAAGGAAAAAGGGGGATAATTTTCGGAGCTCTAGACGAGAACTCCATAGCATGGCAAGTTGCTCTAAAAGCAAAAGAAGAAGGAGCAAAATTTGTTTTATCAAATTCTCCTATTGCTTTACGTAAAAAAGACATTTTTGAATTAGCAAAAACCACTGAATCTCAAGTTATAGCAGCCGATGTAACAGAAGTTTCGGAGCTTGAAGATTTATTCGAAGAAAGCATGAAAATATTAGGAGGACAAATAGATTTTGTTTTGCATTCTGTAGGAATGTCTCCTAATGTAAGAAAAAACATTCCATATCCGGAATTAGATTACGATTATTTAATGAAAACACTTGATGTTTCGGCAATATCATTACATAAAGTTCTATCAGTAGCAAAGAAGATGGACGCTATCAGCGAATGGGGTTCTGTTGTAACCCTATCTTACATTGCATCTCAGCGAGTTTTTAGCAGTTACAGCGATATGTCACAAGCAAAAGCTATGCTTGAATCAATTGTTCGACAATTTGGTTATCATTATGGAATTTCTAAAAAAGTAAGAATAAATGCTGTTTCTCAATCCCCTACAAAAACTACAGCCGGTACAGGAGTCTCAGGATTTAATGCGTTTTACAATTATGCCGACGCAATGTCGCCATTAGGCAATGCGGATGCTAGTTCGTGCTCGGATGTTTGTGTATTTCTATTCTCAGATCTGAGCAGAATGATTACCATGCAAACGATATACAACGACGGAGGGTTCTCGATGATGGGAATTTCCAATAAACTTATCCAACAATATATAGATTGCGGTTGTGGAGAATAAAATTTTGTTTTATTTTAGAGCCTTAATTTAATACAAAAACTATGGCTCGAAAAAAATCGAAAGTATCAAAGATTTTTATTCTAGATACTAATGTTCTGCTGCATGATTACAGATGTATTTTCAAGTTCGAAGAAAACGATATCGTGTTGCCTATTGTTGTTCTTGAAGAATTAGACCAATTTAAAAAAGGTAATGATTTAATTAATTTTCATGCTAGAGAATTTACAAGGATTTTAGATAATCTTTCAGGAGATGACTATTTTATTAAAGGAGTTAGTCTCGGAGAAAATTTAGGTCGGCTTTTTATTGAGACTGGAAAGCCTTTTTCAGAAAAATTACAAAACAACTTTCCAGAACATCGACCAGATCATATAATTCTTGCCATTGCGGAGTATTATCAAAATAAATTTCCGGATCGACATACTACCTTGGTTACAAAAGATATTAATCTTAGAGTTAAAGCCAAAGCTCTTGGCATTCATGCTGAAGATTATAAACATGACCATGTTCAAAACATAGAGAGTCTTAATAGAGAGGTTATTACAATAAATAATGTTGATAAAAATTTGATAAAATCTTTATACGAATCCGAAGATGGTATTCAAGCTACAGAATTAAAAGCAGTAACCAAAATTCATGCCAACCAGTATTTTATTTTAAAAAATGGTAATACAAGTGCATTAGCAAGATATAATTCTACAAACGAAACTATAGAAAGAATTAACAAAACCACTGTTTACGGAATTGTACCAAGAAATGCAGAACAAACATTTGCAATAGATGCTCTTTTAAGACCTGATATTTTGCTGGTAGGTCTAACAGGAAAAGCAGGAACAGGCAAGACACTACTTGCATTAGCTGCTGCTTTACATCAGCGTAAAGACTTTCAACAGATATTTCTTGCCCGACCTATAGTTGCACTTTCCAACAAAGAAATGGGTTATCTACCAGGAGATGCTAAAGAAAAAATCTCGCCATACATGCAACCTCTTTTCGATAACTTGTCTGTAATAAAGCATCAATTTAAACAACAAAGCCCAGATTTTCATCGGATTGATGAAATGTTACAAACCGAAAAATTACTAATCGAACCTTTAGCATATATTCGAGGAAGAAGTTTGTCCAAAGTATTTTTTATAATTGATGAGGCACAAAACTTAACGCCACATGAGATAAAAACTATTATAACTAGAGCCGGAGAAGGTACAAAACTGGTTTTTACCGGCGATATAGGTCAGATTGATTCACCATACCTTGACTCTCGTTCAAATGGGCTATCATATATGATAACAAAAATGAAAGGACAATCAATTTTTGCACATGTTAATCTTGTCAAAGGAGAAAGAAGTTATCTCGCTGAACTCGCTTCTGATATTTTATAGAATTTATGAAAGATATTGCTATTGTAATATTAAATTGGAACGGGGAACATTTTTTAAAAAAATATCTACGTAAAATAATTAATGATACAACTGATGATATTAGCGAGATTATTATTATAGACAACAACTCCAGCGACAATTCAATTAAATACATATCAGAGAATTTTCCGGAAATTAGAATTATTGAATTAGAAAAAAATTTTGGTTTTGCCGGTGGCTATAATCATGGGCTTAAAGAACTTCAACACAAATATTTTATATTACTCAACACTGACATTGAAACTACTCCCCAATGGCATAGGATTTTATATAATTTAATGGAAGAAGACGAATCCATTGGTGTTTGTGGACCCAAATTACTGCAAATTGAGGATAGAAAAAAATTCGAATATTCAGGTGCCGCAGGCGGCTTTATTGATAAAAACGGCTATCCGTTTTGCAGAGGAAGAATTTTTGACACTTGCGAAATTGATGAAGGTCAATATGATTCTCAAATTTACTGCTTTTGGATTAGCGGTGCAGCACTAATGATTCGCAGCGAATTATTTTTTAAACTCAATGGCTTTGATGAAAGGTTTTTTACCCATCAAGAAGAAATAGACCTGTGCTGGAGAATTCAAAATATTGGTTATAAAATCGTATGTGAACCTAAATCAAAAATTTATCATCTGGGAGGAGGAACTTTAAATAAGACAAATCCCACTAAAACATACCTCAATTACAGAAATAATCTGTATTTGATAGAGAAAAACATGCCTAAGTTTAAACGTAACTTTGTAAAATTTGTAAGATTATTTTATGATGGTTTTGCTACTATGCAATTTTTTGTCATTGGTAAGCCAAAACACTCCATCGCAATTATTAAAGCATATTTTCATTTTTGGTTTAATGCAAATAAAATGGCTAAAAACAGAAAAATTATAAAACCTAAAGCAATGAAATATTTAGATGGATTTGTTAATAAAAATATAATTTGGAAATATTTTTTAAAGCGAAAAAAAACATATTCAGAAATCATTAAAACAAAAACTAATAAATTCTGCTAATTCCAGAAATGTATTTATATAAGTCCTCATCTATTTTTAAAATCATAGATCTTTCAGGTATTACCATATTTCTCGTGCTTTTCCAGAAGCGTTTATTTTCATGAGCAAACAACACCTTAGTTGCTAATTTTGTAAATATATAATAAATATCTTCTAATCTAGTATAAGTAAACCAAACATGTCGGTGATTTAAAAATTTTTCTGAAATGGCATCAAAGACTTGATTTTTTGCATAGGAATAATATCCAGCATAAAGCTGTAAATACTTAGTAGAGACTCCCTTTAAAATTTTATTGATAAAGTTTTTTATTTCGCTTCTTGTCTGAAAAAGTTTATAATTATTTTTTGCTTCTTCTATAGAAGGAATAATATGTTTTACAGCTTTTTCTTTAGCAAATTTCTTTAACTGATCATTTTTTGAAATATTGTAAATAAAAGCATTTCTATCTATACTGTTTGCAAAGGCTTCAAAAAAATCTTTGAAATATAAATCCCCAACCTTGACAATTTTCATTAAATTTCTTGAATGATTATTCATTGAAATCATTCTAACGGTAAATTCTCTATGCTTAAAAGGCTCCGGCAGTGGTCTTCGCCTTGCTCCCGGAATTAATTTTCGCCCCTTTTGACTATAAACAAACCAAATATCGTCGCAAAATATATCTCCCTTAAGCTTTCTGTTGCTCTCCGGTATTGACAGTAATATCTTGTGCCTCCAGTCAAATGCCGTTAAATGACTTATATTACAAAGCTCTCGCATCTTTTTCAAGGACAATAGCCCTTGTTCACGTATTATCTTTGAATACTCTATGAAAACTTCCTTCTTGTGTAGATAATGCAAACTTGTTCCTGTACTCGGAAGAAAAGTACGCCCGCAATCAAGGCATTTAAATCGCTGAGTGTATTTATATCTACTGTGCTTTATAAACCTTTTACTTTTACAATGCGGACAAGATTTTACTTTCAACTTTTTGGAGTAAATTTCCAACAACTCGGAACTAATGTTTTGAAAATCTTTATTCATCAGAAAGCAAAATTATTAGTGCAAATATAATAAAAAATTAACAACATAAATTTGAATATGAATATTTTTTTCAAAAATTTCAAGAAATAAACTACAAATTATCATTGCCTCGTTTTCTTTGTATCTTTCTACTTATTTTTAACAACATTATTTTGAATATGAATTTAAAAATCAAAAAAATTATTTTCCTTCGCATTCCTTGTAAAACATTCTCCCTGCATCAGTACTCTTCAAGGTTGCTGCTCTCTTCCATGCGTAGCATGCTTTTTCCTTAAAATTCATGTTAAAATAACAATCTCCTGTCTTTTTCCATATTTCCGCATCGTAAGGATCTATATCCAAGGACATAGTAAAATCTTTCAAGGCAAATTCCCATGTTTTAATACTATAGTAAATATTTCCTCTTAAATTAAAATAATCAGTTTTTGAGGTATTTAAATTAAGAAGTTCGTTTAATACGATTAAAGCATTTTTAAAATCTTCTTTGGTGGCAAGAATTTCTGCTTTAAGAAACAGTGCATTTTCATTTTGTGGAAAACAGTCAATAAATATATTTATATAGTTTAAGGCTTTTGAATATTCTTTAGTCTTATAATTTATTTCGGCATAGTCGTATAAGTGTATTGAGTTATATTTATCAATTTTCAGCAATTGTTCTTTTGTTCTAAGTGCATTTTGAAAGTCGTTAAGTTGGAACTCTAATTTATACTTTAGAATTAGTGCCGGTATGTAATTTTTCTTTATAGAGAGTGTTTGATTGATTTGTTTGTAAGCAGATGAATACTCGTTTTTGTAATAATTTATTAAAGCTAATTGATAAAATTTTAGATATTGATATGATCCGAAATTTTCGGATAACATACTTTTTGCATCATCGTATTTTCCTGTATTGATAAGATATTCTGATTCTAAGAGTTTTTCATAATAATTGTTATATCTGGTATTTTGCCAAAAATTTCTCCATTCAGAAGTTTTAGATATTTGTTCAAAACAGGTTTCTCTTATAATTTGAGAATAAGGTAGTGGATTTTTAAAATCAAAATATTTTTTCAAATATTCCACACTCTCATCTGCAAAGGATAGACAAGCATAAATTTTTGCAAGTTTATAATTTGCTGTTGCTGGATTAGTTCTAATCAGTTGTTTTGACAAATTTACAGCTTCGGAATATTTTGATTGAGAAATTAAAATTTCAATTTTAAATTCAATACAATTATCATCAGAACAATTATTTAGTACTAAATAAGCCGAATCGAGCAGATTTCGAGATAAATAATATTCCGCTTTAAAATAGTTTAGAGGCAAATCAAAATCTTGTGCCTGCAGATTCAAAATTGTCGTAAAAAAGAAAACAATATTTAATATTTTTTTGTAATACATACTATTTATTCTTGCAAATGTATTTTAGGTTCACCATTAAAAACATGAACAAAACCAACTAGATGTCGTACTTCTTCGCCGGTTAATCTTTGCTCATAAACATCACAGACATAAAAATAAACTCCATCGCTGACTTTTTTTCCTGTCTTAAAATCTCTGCCGTCCCAAATTATATCCGGATTTGTAGTTTCGTACATCAATAATCCCCATCTGTTGAAAATTTGTATATTAATTCTTGTAACAAAATAATATGGTTCGATAGGTCGAAAATAATCGTTTATCCCGTCATTATTGGGGGTAAATACATTTGGCAATCGGTAAAAGGTACAATTATCAACACAAACTCTGTTTGAATTAACACTTTCGTTATTAAAAGTATCAACTGCGGTCATATAATAGCATCCTGCCATACTAAATTGCGGAAAATGTTTATATTTAAAAACATTTGCCGGAAAAACTGTAATTAATTCAGCAGCTCCGTCTAAAAAGGGAGTGTAGAACAATTTATAAGATTTAACATCATTATTACAAGTATCGTGATATTGCCAGGTTACATAATTAAAAACCGAATCACAAAAAGATTCAACAAATATTACTGGCGGACAAGGAGGCGTTGTATCAATAGCTTCAGCACAATTGATTTGAGATAGATTATATATAGGATTAATTATTCCTTCTATTGAATATTCGCCTTTGGAACGAACATAATAACAATATTCTTTACCGTTTATCAAGCCTCTGTCAATATGTTTTAAATTAGTTATTGTTGTGAGGGAGTCAAAAACGGTTATTGTTTCGTTGTATTTATAAATTGTATATTCATGATTTATCCAGGGAGTATTTTTGTTTATGACTAATTCAAGAGCATTTTCCATTTGGTTTATTTCCACAAAAATGGAAGAGGCAATATGAGGAGCACCAATAAGATATCTGTTACTTGGGGCATTATTATAGAATTCCACTTTATATGAATACGGATAATCTTTTGTATTAATTCCGTTATCTATCCATATTGTATCGTTTATATCATCTGTTACATATACTTGCTGAAGATTTTCACCAAAATAACCTTCGGAACGATAAACAACATATTGATATGGACCTGGAGCTGTTCCTATATCAATTTCTGTTGGTTTTGACCAAGCAACATAAATACTACCTGTTTGGGTATCGGTTGATAATACACTTACATTAGTAATTGTCGGAATTCCGCGTTGTAATATGGCACAAACTTCATTACTTACATAAGATTCTGCTCCATCTGCAAAAACAGCTGTAACCAGATAACAATATTCATGTCCCTGTGAAACACTTTTATCAGTATATTCAACAATGGAACGGCCTTGAACAAATCTAATTTTTGTATATCCCAATTCGGGAGGAACACCTACCTGACAAAATTCCGGGACAAAACCACTTGGTGAAATTTTACGGTAAATATTATATCCTGTAATATTAGGACAATAATGAATATCCCAGCTTAAATTTATTTCAATGGTGTTAGCAGAAGCTGATAAATTTTTTACCGGTGGAGCAACAACCGTAATTCCAACACTTTTAATATCCACCAGACTTATTGGTGTAGAATTATCTTCAGCTTTAAAATTAACGTTGTAGGGTTGTTTGCGAACTAATTCACATGAAGTTTGCCATGTAAAAATTCCTTCGGCATAACCCGGATTATTTAAGGTTTGTTCAAATAAAGCTACTGACCCCGACATAACAAAAGGAGCTCCGGCAGCACTTAATGTAATTCTGTCATTATCCTGGTCGGTAGCAGTAATTTTAAAAGTTAATAATGAATCTGCTTCGACACATATTTGCTCTACTGATATAATTACAGGAGGTTTATTATTAGTTTCATAAACCTCTATTTGCATATCCCTGACGATTTCGCCAATTTTAATGTTATTCCTCCACTCTTCTATCAACATAGCTACATTATAAATGCCTGCCATAATGGGTGCATCCCAAACTAAATCACCTAAAACTTCATCAACATAAAAAGTATTGGAAGCTTCTGGAAAAGTGTATCCTGCTATTGGCTGTCCATTTTCGGCTCTGCAAACGGTAAGTTTATACGAAAGGCTATCACCGTCTGGGTCATAAGCTCCCGGATTATGAACAAATTTTCTACCTACTGCTGCTTTATCTATTGGAGGTTGCGTAAGTATTGGTGTGTTATTTGAGCCTAACTGTGGATTTATCATTAGTGTAGTTGAAATACTAAAAACAGTATTTACCGAATTAGGTATATTGCTGACGCCTAAATTTCTGTTTGGGTCCTCGACTACTAATACATAAATTCCCGGACCTGGATATTTATGTACACCTACATATTTATTACGTTTATAATAATCCGGTAGAAAAACTTCTTCTACTCGATTTAAAGTGCTTGTAGTATTATCCCCCCAATTGATGTCAAGTTTTGGACGATCAGCAGTCCAACCCGGACCTGTGGCTGTATATGTAATTATTGTTACTTCAAATGTCAATTCCGAAATCTGACGATATGTTATCTCGCCCGCCCTATTATGAGTACCAAAAGCATAACAAGATAAAAATAAAAATACATATATGATTACCAAACATTTATTCATATCAACAAAATTACAATGAAAAACAATGTATTAAAAAAAAAGTTGTTAAAATTTTACTTTTGTTTATCCGTTAAAATCAATTTTGTGTATCTTACTTAAAATTTCATAACCAATGTTGCACCTCAGACATCTTTTATTATCACAATAATTCTTTTTTAAGTTTATAATAGCCTGTGATTCATAAGAATTTTTTGCAACAACATCTAACCTTTCCCATTCTCTAGTAATTCTGTTGTTTTCGGGCTTAAGACTCTTCAAAAAATCAAGGATTGTTTCAGGATCATAATTCGGATTATAATATTTCTGCCACAAAAACAACATAGGTATTACTGCATTAATTATTACCGAATTTACTGCCTCATTTCCCAATTTGTATTTTACATTCTCAGAAACTTTTCCAGGGATGTAATGATTCTTCCAATAATCCGATACCACAACATTAAAGAAATTCTTTATTTCCTTAAAATCTATTTCATTTTTAGAAATTAAATGAACAAACCTGCCAAATTCCGACATAACCGATACAAATTGTGCAATACGCATGTAAGGATTACCTGAAGGTCGGATTCTTGAATGTTTCCAGTTTGATGAATTAATTGGAAATATATTGAATTTTTGGACTAAAAAATCATAACTTTTCTTTAAATCTATTACATAATTATCTGTAATCGCGTCCTCAAGCAAACCGGATTGTCCGAAAAACAAAGCTTCAAGAAGATTTTTGTTACCGGTATAATGTTTTACAATATTCAGCGGAGTTGTATAAGCAAGATTATAGAATGCATCAGAATTAATTCCAAAACCAAAACTTTTCGCCAGACTTAGATAAACAATTTGCTCAAAATCTCCCGAACTTTTCTTTAAAATATCATCATAAAAACTTACTTTATCCTCAAGCCTTTCAATGGCCATTTTATCAAACCACATTTTCGATTTAAAATCGTCAACAAGCGAAATATATTCATAGCATGGGATATCACTTTCATTTAGTTTAAACTCGGCGTATTTATTAAAGAGCAAATGTGAAAATTTAATTTCCCAGGTCGGCAATTCTCTTTTATTAATGTAAACTTTTCTATTGTCATTAAATACAACATGTAGAATAACATTATTATATGCCTTGTCTTTTTCGTGTCCATGATTGTACCAATCTGATGCATTTATGTGAATTTCGACATTTCCAACAAACACAGTATCACCTATTTTGATTTTGGCATTAAAAAAGTCGGGACCGGAATCTCGATTATAAATTCCTGTATCAATGATTTCAAATTTTTGCCCTGTAGTCAAATAGCAGTTATTATTGGCCCAAAGTTTAAAACGGTAAATAAAATGTAAAAACTCTTCATTCATTTTTTTATAATTGTATTTTTGTAAAAATATTATAAAATTTTATTTTTATAAATTATGAAATCAAAAAAACTTATCAAAGCTGAAGAAATTTTTAACGGAATATCTCATGGAATTGGAATATTGATATCAATATCAGCTCTTGTTTTATTAGTTGTATTTTCAGCAATAAGGCAAGAAAACATAAAAATAATAAGTTTTACTGTTTTCGGAGCCACAATGATTGCAATGTTTATTTCATCAACTTTGTTTCATTCCGTTAAAAATTTAAGAGTAAAATCAAAACTAAATAAACTAGACCACAGTACAATTTACTTACTAATTGCAGGAACATATACTCCGGTATGTCTTGTTGCTATTGGTGGAAATATTGGCTGGATAGTTTTTTCAATAATTTGGATTTTAGCACTTTCAGGAATAATTTATAAGGTGATCTTTTATAAAGGCGGAAAACAGGAAAGAACCATTTCAGCATTTGTTTATCTTGGAATGGCATCAATTGTTATTTTTGTAATTGTTCCACTTATTAAAAACACAAATGGCACAACATTATGGTTTTTACTTGCCGGATGTTTAAGCTATGCCTCAGGAATAGTTTTTTATTTAATTAAAAAAATTCCTTTTGGTCACGGAATATGGCATTTAAGTATTTTAGGCGGAAGTATATGCCATTTCTTTGCTTTTTTATATCTGATATAAAAAAAAGCCGGATTAACCGGCTTTTTTTTTTATCAATCTATTTTCTAGATAGCGGTATAAGTAAGATTTTTAAAATATCTTTCACCTTCTTGAATGAATTGAACAACAGGATTCCCTATATATGTTTTTCCAATCTTGAGTTGTCAGGTTGAATTTGATCAGTTTGAAAATCTACCGGAGTAATATCTACTCTTGCTGCATTAAATTTTACTGCAGGAAGTTGAATTGTGTATGTACCATCAACAACAGTAGCTTCATATTGCAAAATTTGATAAGTATATCCAGCTATTGGAGTTTGTACTAAGTCCTGGGAATCAATACGGAAGATGATTTTTGTTCCGTTAGGTACTGATTCTAATCCGGCAGTTGAAAGATTTAATTCAGCTTTAACTGTTCCGGAGAGTGTTACCATTTTTAGTGGTTCAGTTTGGTATTCTTCTTCTTTACACCCTGTGAACACTAATAACATGCCGATTGCGGCTACCATCATAATCGAAATAATATTTTTCATGGTCTTAAATTTTAAATTATTACTAAATTATTTTTTTTCCTAATTAAAAATGAAACATAATAAACATTGAACGGCAATATAAAAAGTTGGGCATTTTGAAACACTAATCTTTCGGTTTGCCACATCGTTCATTTATTGTTAATTAGTTAATATTTAACACTTTTCGCCCAATTTTTTATATTGTGTGTTAACTCCAGTTCATTTATTTTAAAGGTCACTAATCAGCTTATATTCCCAAGTTAATTGTTTATTTGTTATATCATGATGAAATAATAATGCTTTATTATCTATTGTATCTGAAGAAATTCCCGAAGCTAAAAAATATATTCCATCTGATGTAATATATTCAAATTCTTTTATATGGAATCCAATATCTCCACCAATACAAAGAACTTTTATTCCTTTCTGTTGTACTTCTAATAATTTAGGATAAATATCGGTATAAAAATTATTTGGGTTTATACAATAGAAACAATCACCCAATCCTCCATTTGAGATAGATGGGATTAGAGGTTCTAAGTAAGTATTACCGTACATCCAAATTAATTTATGATGTAGAATAATTAAATGTAGGATTTCTTGTATGGTATCTACAATTCCTTCAAAAAATTCTTTTTGTGCCCCAATAATATTACTAAGGCTATCCTGAGTATCTAAAACAATTAAGGTTATTCCGTCATTATGAAAAGAATAAAATGGAGGCCTATTTGTAAAGTTTTGGATT